>Ga0209187_1000062_pt1 | contig 247444 bp, 193 predicted proteins | sample BantaG_FD_187430 | JGI IMG/M metagenome (GOLD analysis project Ga0209187, IMG submission 187430) | Marine algal microbial communities from Bantry Bay, Ireland - BantryBay_4 metaG (SPAdes) (version 2) | ecosystem: Host-associated > Algae > Red algae > Unclassified | place: Bantry Bay, Ireland... | reverse complement strand
CGTAATTTTTTCTTCTAAAGAATTCAAAAAATCGTTGCATAGCCATAGCTACGGAACTATTTTTTGTGTTTTTTAGAAGGGAAAAGAACAAGCATAATGGGGCAAGTTATTTATTTTCTTTCATTAAGATACTCAATATTCGGCAGAATAAATTTTGATGTGTTTGCCTATTAGAAAATTGAGCAACTTGAATGGGTGAATATTAAAATAGTTTAATGTATTTGCCTTCGTGGAGCACTTGACCGATGTCAGCATGATATTTTTTCGTCCAAAGCCTAAAATAAATATTATTTATTTTGTATTTTGTGCGAGTATTCATCTAAATAATTTTAAATATTCAAAAAACAATTTACATATCGTTTCTCCTATTAATTGCGGCAGATGTCTTTTCACAAGATATTCATTTTACGCAATTTTATAATGTACCACTTTATCATAACCCGGCGTTGACGGGTGTGTATGGCGGTGATATAAGAATGACGGGTAATTATCGGAATCAATGGTCGAATGTACCAGTGCCATATTCTACATTTCAGGGTAGTTTTGAACAAAAAATACGAATAAAACACCTTGATAATAATGTACTCGGCTCAGGCGTTATTCTTTATTATGACCAAGCGGGAGATGCTAAATTAAGTAATACAAATATCCTATTATCAAGTGCTTATACGCATCAACTGTCTGAAAAACACTTCCTGTCAGCGGGTCTTCAATTTGGAGCGGGACAACGCCGATTGCAAAGCCGTCATCTTACCTTTGATAGTCAATTTAATGGTGATATTTTTGACCCAAATCTTCCGACAAATGAGGATTTCTCAAATCAAAATATTATATTTATTGATATAAATACGGGTATCAACTGGCATTTTCAAATTCCCGAAAAGGGGATCAGTGTAGATGCCGGATTGAGTCTCGCCCATCTGAACAAACCCCGCCAAAGTTTTTTAAAGGATAATATACGACTATCGCGTCGCTTCACTTTTTTCGCGGATGCGACAGTCCCTTTGACGGATATTTGGGAATTACAACCTTCCGTTTTAACACAAAGGCAAGGTATATACCAAGAGGTCATGTATGGAATAAATGTTAAATATCACCTCAATAAAACTGTAGGAAATGAAAGAGGTGTGTACGCTGGAATGTGGCATCGTATAGGAGATGCTTTAGCATTTGCAGTGGGTATAGATTATCTGAATTTGAGAGTCGGATTAAGCTATGATGTCAACATTTCACCCTTTCAGACTGCCACTAATCAAGCAGGCGGACCGGAAATTTCTGTCATTTATATCATCACAAAAGTCAAGACATTAGAAGAATACAAATCGTGTCCTATTTTCTAACCGTACAGGCGACCTTCAGTCGCCATGTTACACACAAACATTATTTATAAAAATCATTTAAAATCAATTATAGATAAAATGGCGATTAAAATCGCCTTTACAAACATACACACTATGAAACGTAAAGAATTTATCAAAAACACGATGTTGGTTGCTGCCGGAGCTACGGGCGTACTTGCCTGTGCGGGTGACCAAAAAGAAGGCGAAGGTGGCGCATCTACCATCAGTGATAAAAAATACAATTGGCGGATGGTCACGACTTGGCCTCCCAATTTTCCGGTACTCGGCGAGGCGGCAAATTTCTACGCCAAATGGCTCAAAGAAGCTACCGGCGGGCGGGTCAATATTAAAGTTTATGGTGCAGGAGAACTTGTACCGGCATTGGAAGCCTTTGACACAGTGTCTTCGGGTACGGCAGATATGGGCTCGGGTGCTTCGTACTATTGGGCGGGAAAATCACCCGCAGCGCAGTTTTTTGCGGCTGTTCCATTCGGCATGAATGCCCAACAAGTGACGGCATGGATGATTGGCGGTGAAGGCTACGAACTTTGGGAAGAAGTCTATGCCAAATTCAATCTCGTTCCTTTTTTGGGCGGGAATAGCGGTGTGCAAATGGGCGGTTGGTTCAACAAAGAAATCAACTCGGTAGCTGATTTGAAAGGACTTAAAATGCGGATTCCCGGCTTGGCAGGGCAGGTCTTGGAAAAAGCCGGAGGTGCGCCCGTACTCGTAGCCGGAGGTGAGATTTACACGAGTTTGGAGCGTGGTGTGATTGATGCTACCGAGTGGATAGGTCCGTACCACGATTACAAAATGGGCTTCCACAAAATAGCCAAATATTACTACACACCGGGTTGGCATGAGCCGGGTACACAGTTAGAATTTTTTGCAAATAAAGAAGTATATGACAGCTTGCCCAACGACATCAAAGCCATTATGCAAGCAGTTTCCATGCGCGTACACGCTTGGGTATTGGCGGAGTTTGACGCACAAAACGGTACATTTTTAGAAAAACTCATCAAAGACGAAAATGTACAATTGCGCCGATTTCCCGATGCTGTGTTGGACGAACTCAGAGGACATACACAAGCCACTATTGACGACCTTGTGAACAAAGATCCGATGAGCAAAAAAGTCTATACCAGCTACAAAAAGTTCTTAGACAAGACCGCTAAATGGTCCGAACTTACCGAAAAAGCCTATTATAACAGCATACAAAAGACCGAAGAGAGTTTTCTTTGATGATGGACGAGGAACGGACGCTTCGCTGACAACAAACGGTATCTAACTCCGTTTGTCGTCAGCGAAGCGTCCGTCAGTCGTTTGTCGTCCACCGTTTACAATTCAATAATATCTCCCTGACGTGCTACACGAAAACTCGCTTTTTCGACCCTTTCGCGTTCGGCTGCATCCCATATTAAGGGATTGGTATGATTGAAATGAATGAAGGTAATTTTTTGTTTTTCGCTATCGCTCAAATCTTTGAATAGCAATATACTTTCCTCGACAAAAGGGTGTGGAATTTGGCTCATATCACGATTAGGAAGCTCGCCGTTTTTGAGGAAAGTACCGTCTATCAGTGCTACATCTACTGCCTCAATTTCGGTCTTGATATCGCGTTTCCATTTTGACCATTTATCAATGTCGGGAATGAAAAGTGCCTTGCGGTTTCTGCCTTCAATACGGAAGCCGACCGTCTCCGAAAATTCGTCACGATGCGGCACACGTATGGGTGTGATTTGAAGTTCGTTGGTCAGACTGACAGGCTTATTTTCTTGCAAATCATTGAGTGATATATTATTGAGTTCGACCAATTGACTCCACGGTCCATTGTTTGTCAAAAACGCTTTCATACGTGGCATGGCATACACGGGTACGGCTTTCGCGCCCATGACTTCATGCCCCAAATCCATCAAACCCGTGTAATGACCGATGTGAGCGTGGGTCAAAAATATTCCGTCGGGGATTAGAGTTTTGTCTGGTGGCAGGTGGTCTGATAAGAGTACGAGTTGGTCTTTGATGTCGGGCGTGGCTTCAAACAACCATGCTTGTGTTGATACGCGGTCGATCAAACCCAAGGCGACCGGAAATTGCCTATCGACTTCGCCTTTCCAATGCGCCTGACAACAAGCCTTCATACAAGCTGCTTGCGGATAACCCGCATCCTGTGCCGTACCCAGCACGACTAAGAATTGTTCGGCTTTGACTTCCGGTTTCGAGGTCTCTGATTCAGGTGGAGGAGATGTACATGCTTTCCCAAAAACCATTAATAAAATTAATGCAAAATAGTATATATATTTCATGGTTAAAAATAGCTCTTATTTTAAAATATGACAAATGTTTTTTCAAAATATGACGGACGATTTTGTAAATTCTTATTGCTTGAATTTATAAAGATAATCCGTATAATCACAAAACATTAATCTCAATAAAAACACCTTTCCGAATTTTATGTATTTTCATATAGCCTTAATATTCTGCAAGTTATAATATTTTCGTACTTTTTTATGGTAAAAAATTTCTTTTTGCAAACAATATTTTTATATCTTTGCTCGAGTAGCATAGAATAGCATAGCCTTGTATATCTATAATGGTTTTATATAGAGATAAAAATTTCGCCAAAAACGAACTTGAAATTGAAATTGCGCTTGAACTTAATAATGAGTGTTGTACGAAAAATACGAGAACTGGAAGATGTGGCTTTGCTATCAAAACATGAGCAATTGGTCAAGGGTATTATCAATGCGATTGATGATAAGATACTGATACAAGGAAATATGTTACCCTCGGTCAATGTCATGGTCAAGGAACTGGGTTTTGCGCGAAAAACTATCGTCAAAGCGTATAGCGAATTAAAAGACAGAGGCATTATCGAATCCAAAAATCGACTGGGTTATTTTGTTGCCAATGCAACTACGGGGCAGACCATAAAAGTAGCTTTGTTGCTCTATGCTTTTCATACCTTTCAGGAAGTTTTTTACAATGAGTTTCGCGCAGCAGTGGGCGACAATGTACAGATAGACGTATTTTTTCACCATAACAATTTTGAAGTCTATGAACAAACTTTGACTAATATCGCTGACCGCTACGGAATGTACATAATTGCTCCGATTTCACATAAAAAAAATAAAACTCTACTAAGCAAAATTCCTCCAAATAAATTGTTGACAGTGGACAGATACGAACAACTCGGAAGCGATTACTCGTATGTCTCTCAATATTTTGAAGAACCCACTTATAAGGCTCTCGAAATATTAAAAGAGCGATTGAAAGATTTTGATGAATTGGTTTTATTTTTTAAGCACGAAGCGGATTATCCGGCAGGTATTTTAAGGGCATTTGAAACATTCACAAAGCAGCATAAAATTAAATCAAAAGTGCTGAATCGCTACACCACAAACGTCTTGAAAAAAGGCAATGCCTATTTTACTATCGGCGATATTGATTTGTGGGAATTACTGAAAGATTGTAAAGAACAAAATATTCAAATCGGTGAAGATATAGGCATCATTGCACACAATGATTCTCCTGTGAAAGAAATTATTTGTGGTGGGATTACTACAATTTCAACGGATTTTGCATTGATGGGTAAGCAAGCTGCGGAGTTCGTTTTACATCGAAAAAAGACACAACAAATTATACCGAGTACCTTATTGCGACGAAATTCTCTGTAAAAATTTGATGGTCAGAACTTTAAAAATATAAAAAAAGTCCGCCTCCTGCAAGAGGCGAACCATAATGAAAAGGTAATGAACGATTTGATACACGTTCCTTGATATCATCATTACCAATTGTAAACAAACAGTAAATATATAATGAGTTCATTGCATTTACAAATAAAACAACCGTATATGCGGTACAAAAAAATGATACTGTACGTTGCATGGTTGTTCTTGATGTTGCCCATGTTGGCAATGGCATCACCCAATGTGAATGTCACCGGAACGGTCATCGACTCTGATGGTTTTACTCTGATTGGAGTCAATGTGGTCGTACAAGGCACCACCACCGGAACAACCACTGACATTGACGGCAACTACTCCCTCGACGCGCCCGAAGGTGCAATTTTGGAATTCTCTTACATTGGTTTTCAGACGATTAGTGAACCTGTCAATGGTCGTTCTGTCATCGACATTACCATGCGAGGCGACTCCGAGTTATTGGACGAAGTCGTTGTAGTCGGTTACGGTGTACAGCGTAAAAGCGACCTTACCGGTTCAATTGCCAAAATCGACGGTGCCGACCTTCAAAATGTCGTCGTCGGTAATGCGACCTCTGCCCTTCAAGGCAGAATGGCGGGTATCCAAGTCGAAAATTTCGGGGGACAACCCGGCGGTGAAGCCAACGTTTTTGTACGTGGAGTTAGTTCACTGACCAACTCGTATCCGCTCTACGTGGTTGACGGCACTTTTGTCGAAAACATGCGTTACCTTAATCCAAAAGACATCGAATCTATTGAAGTCTTGAAAGATGCTTCGGCAGCGGCGATTTATGGTTCGCGTGCAGCGAATGGTGTCGTCCTTGTCACCACCAAACGCGGAAAAGCAGGCGTACCGCGCCTCAATTTTGACATGCGAGTAGGCATTGATGCGCCAAGTAAAATGCTAGATTATTTGAACGGTAAAGAGTTTATTGAATATCGCAATCAGTTAGAGGCAAACGACGGCACGGGTTTCGTCCTTGATGATAGTTTAGCACTAATAACAGACACCGATTGGCAAGACCTTTCGCTCAATAATGGTACGATTCAAGACTACGGCATCTCGACTTCCGGTGGTAGCGAAAATTCTTCTTATTTTATTTCGGGCAACTATTTTAATCAAGATGGTATCCTTGTGGGTTCTGGTTTTACGCGATTTAATGCCCGTGCCAATAGCTATTTCAAACTCGGACGCTTAACTATCAACGAATCACTTTCCCTTTCTTCTTCCGAATTAGAGGAAAACGAGTGGTTTGGTTTTGAAGGTTCTACTGCGCCGATTCTTCGCGAAAGTGTACCCGAAAATGACGGTGGTTTTGAAGGTCCGAATAAAGACATACACAATTTTGGTGGAGCTAATAAATACGCCCTTGCTACGCTTGAAGATAATAAATTGCAGGCACGTAATTTACTTGGAAATATCAACGTCGGCTTCGAAATCGTCGAGGGTCTGACTGCAAAAGTAAATGTCGGTGTGGACTACCTCAATACGATAAAAACCACTTTCCGCCCGACCTATTTCATGAGCGAAACTGATGCCATTATCAATACCAATGACCAAAACGACCTCACAGATGCACGTAGCGAGTCCACTCTATTTCAGGTAGAACCTACCTTGAATTACACCAACGATTTTGGCAAAAATCGTATCAATGCAGTCATCGGTTACGGTCAATTAAAAAGAGACACTAGAGCGATGGCTATCTATGCTCAAAACCTACCAAGCAATGATATTCGCGTGATAGCAGCAGCAAGTCCTGACTTCATTCAGAATACAGGCGGTGGCAATATTACGAGTGTTTTACAATCCGTTTTTGGACGTGTAAATTATGTTTTTGATGATAAATATTTGGTGACAGCTACCGTTCGTCGTGATGCTTCATCCAAATTTGCTCCTGACAACCGTGTAGGTGTATTTCCTTCATTTTCAATTGGTTGGAATGTAAGTAATGAAGGCTTCTGGAATCAAGATGGTGCTTTCAGCAGGCTTAAACTAAGAGCAGGATATGGGGAGTTAGGGTCACAGGAAATTCCTGATTATGCTTATCAATCTGTCTTTAATTTGACTTCAAATACTTCTTTTGGCGGACAAACCGTTCCCGGTTTTGCACAAACTTCTTTCAATTTTGAAAACATCAGATGGGAAACTGCACGTACACTCAATGTAGGCGCAGACTTAGGGTTTTTACAAGACAAACTCACACTTTCGATTGACCTTTTCAACAAAGATGTCAACGATGTACTGGTGGGCGTTATCTTACCCGCAAGTAGCGGAACGAGCGTTCCTGTCATTCAAAATGTAGGAGAAGTCAACAATAAAGGACTCGAACTCGAAGCCAAATATCGCAATAGCGACAGCAAATTCAGGTATGAAATCGGTGCGAACCTCGCAGCTATTCGCAACAAAGTTGTCAGCTTGCCCAACCCTGTAGTCGGACCTTCCACCAGTGAAGACCTCACGCGCGTCAATCGTTTCATCGAAGGGCAACCGCTTGGTGTATATTATGGCTACGAAATAGAAGGTGTTTATCCAGACCAAGCCTCTATTGATAACGATCCAAATATTGCCAATGACGATACTCGTAAATCGGTCGTTGCCCCGGGCGATTTTATTCGTAGAGATATTACCGGAGATGGCATCGTTGATGCTGATGACCTCACCGTGCTTGGCGACCCTACACCCAATTTTACCTACGGACTTAATTTTGCAGGAGGCATTAGTGGCTTTGATTTCGGTTTATTTTTTCAAGGTGTACAAGGTAATGAAATTTATAATTTGAATAAATTTTTCAATATCTTTTGGGCGGATGATAACAAACTCACCACCGTCCTTGATAGTTGGACACCCGACAATCCAAATACTGACATCCCGCGTGCTACAACACTCGACCAAGGTGGTAATCGTGAGCCTTCATCCTTCTTTGTTGAGGACGGTTCGTATCTAAGACTCAAATCCTTAGAACTTGGTTACAGTCTCAATGACCAAATCAATGCGGATTGGATAAACGGTCTTCGTTTGTTTGTCAATATACAAAATGTATTTGTCATCACAGGCTACTCCGGCTACGATCCTGACGTATCTTCTACTAATGGTGGATACGCGAATTCTGCCGACGGTTTCTTTGGTAATCGCCCAAGAGTCAATCCATTACTCGGTAGAGGACTCGACAGCCGTGCTTATCCCAATGCACGTACTATCGTATTTGGTGTACAAGCAACATTTTAAAACAGTACAGGCGACTTCAGTAGTAAGTCAATCTAATTATGATATGTTGCTTTGAGTGAAATTTTTTCGAGTACGAGGCGGAGGTTATTCAGCATAGCCGTAGCTACGCTGGATGTTCTCCAACAAAGTAATCGGACAAATTTCGCCAAATGAACTTATCATAATTAGTTTGACTTACTACTCAGTCGCCATGTTAAAAATAATTTGTTTTGTTAATTAGTAGGTTAATGAACTGTTGTCGAAACCTTATAGGTTTAACGAGGAGCAATTAATCATTAATCACCAATCAACTAAAAATAATGAAAAAATATATAAAAATAACAGCAGGATTGGCTTTCATAGCCTGTTTAATGTTACCATTCAGTTGTTCGGATGACTTGCTCGACCAAGTGAATGACAACACCATACCTTCCAGTGGTTTCTGGAAAACTCCCGAAGATGCTCAACTTGCTGTCAACGGCATGTTCCACTCACTTACGGGGACATTCTTTTGGGGGCGCATCATACATACAGGCGCGTTGCTGCGTTCTGATGCTTTCAATATTCGTCCATTCGGAACCAATACCTCTATGTCCACTTTTCAAGGTGAGGCAGGAGTTGCACGCTGGGCAGTAGAGCCTTGGCAAGAGGCGTACAAAGCTATTTTCAGAGCTAATAATGTGCTTGAAAATGTGAACGCAACCAGTGTTCCTGATGACACGCAACGCAATGGATTTCTCGGACAAGCCTACTTCGTTCGCGCCTTTGCCCATTGGTATTTGGTCAATCTTTACGGAAATGTACCACTCGTAACTTCCGTACTCAAAGTTGGTGATGACTTCTTTCCTGAACAAGCTTCGCGCGATGCCGTTTGGAATCAAATCGTCGCTGATCTGGAGCAAGCCGAAACACTTTTGCCTACTTCATGGGGTAGCGACGATACAGGTCGTCCGACTTCTGGTTCGGCTACTGCATTAAAAGGAAAAACTTACCTCTATCAAGGCAATTGGTCAGCTGCTTCCACCGTTTTGATGAGTGTGGTGAATAGTGGCAAATACATGTTGCTACCCACAGACCGTTATCACGAAAATTTTGATGAAAGCATGGAAAATAATGAGGAGTCTGTCTTTGAATTGCAGTTTCTTGGCGTGGAGTCATTCGTATGGGGTCAGGACATTCCGGGGACAGGTACAATGGGTAATTTCCACTTAGATTATTCACCACCGGAAAAGTCACTTGATCAAGGACATTTCATCAATCCGTGGGTCAAAGACCTCTTTGAAGCCAATGGAGAAACGGTACGTCGTAACAACACTTTGGCTTATGATTATCCGGGTTCTACGGGCTACGGTGGTGAGCCGTTTCTCACGGACTTTGCAGGAGATATAGATGTAGCAAATGCAGATGGCGTGGAGCCAATTTTTACGCGCAAATACGCTGGTATGGACATAGGTAAACGCGATGATGTAAAAGGTCTGGGTACAAACGTCGGTACAAATTGGCGGATCATCCGCTATGCAGATGTACTACTCATGCTTGCCGAAGCACTCAACGAACAAGGGCAATCAACCGATGCTGAAATGTATCTCAATATGGTCAGAAGTCGTGCTGAAGTTGCACCAAAAACGGGACTCGGACAAGATGAAATGCGTCAGGCAATCATCGACGAGCGCGTACTCGAACTCACAGGTGAAGGACACCGATTCTTCGACCTTGTTCGTTGGGGTTTGGCGGACGATTATCTGGGAGAGACTTCGCTACATGGCGCACATCCCAAGTCGCTCAGTGGCGGTGTTTTCAAAACAGATAAACATGAATATGTTTGGATTCCACAGTCCGAGTTGGATGCCAATCAGAATCTGAATCAGAATCCGGGATATTAGAAATACGTAAAACGATTTTGTAAATCGTCACGCTAACCTGTACTGACGACTTTAGCCGTCAAGTGGTGGTTTCCTGCGACGGCTAAAGCCGTCGGTACAGGTCTTAAAAATGCAAAATGTAATGAGTTGTTTATCAAATAATTATTGGCAAAACACACTTTTATATTTTGCATTTTATATTGTACAAATTACATTTATTCTCGTTTTTTTTTCTTGTGAAAATGAGGACGAATATCGCTTTCGCTACGTTTTTTCCGAATATTCCGGCGTACATTTTTCTAATGATATTATTGAAAATGACAGTATAAATATCTTAGACTTTCACTATCTATATAATGGTGGTGGTGTAGGCATTGCCGATCTCAATAATGATGGTTTGTCTGACCTCGTTTTCTCTGGAAATCAAGTCAGTTCAAGGCTGTATCTCAATCGCGGTCAGCTTAAATTTGAGGATATTAGCGAAGTTGCAAACTTTCAGACCAATAAATGGGTAACAGGTGTTTCGATTGTCGATATTAATGCAGATAGTCAGCCCGATATTTACTTGAGCGTTGGCGGAAAAACATGTAATGGAAAATGTGAGAATGAACTATACATTCATCAAGGTTTGGATGAAAACGACATTCCTCAATTCAAAGAAATGGCAGACGAATATGGTTTGACAGATGGATTGTACACCCAACAAGCCGCCTTTTTCGATTATGATTTAGATGGCGATTTGGACGTGTATCTATTGCATAATGTAGTTGACCCGAATGATAAAAACTCACCCTCGCCCAAGCGTTACATCAATGCACAAACTACCGACCAATTACTGCGAAATGATACGAAAAATAATATTGCACACCCTATTTTTACAGATGTGTCGGAAGAAATGGGCATCACCAATCGCGGTTACGGATTAGGCATTGCAATTGAAGATTTCAACCAAGACGGCTATGCAGATGTGTATGTGGCAAATGATTTTTTGTCCGAAGATTTATTATACCTCAATAATGGTGTACAAAATGCTGTTCATCAAGGTTTTACCGAAAGTTCAAAATCGGTACTTGCACACCAAACCTACAATAGTATGGGAGTAGATGTCGCGGATGTAAATAGTGATGGACTCCCCGAAATCGTGGTTGTGGATATGCTTCCCGCGTACCACGAAAGGCAAAAAACGATGATTGGTTTTATGAATTATGATAAATTTCAATTATCTCAGAAACAAGGTTATACCCCGCAATTTATGCGAAATACTTTGCAGGTCAATAATGGTTTTTTGGATAGAGAAATGTTACAATTCAGTGAACTTGGCTACATGGCAGACATCTATAAAACCGACTGGAGTTGGACACCGCTACTCGCTGATTTTGACAATGATGGAGATCGGGATTTGTATATCACTAATGGCTATGTAAAGGATATTACCGACCTCGATTTTGTCAATTACAGCAAGCAAGGCAATGTATTCGGCACGCCTGAAGCCCGTCGAAAAGGACTCGAAAATGCCCTTGCCGACATGGAAGGCATCAAACTCAATAATTTTTTCTACGAAAATATAACTAACAACAGCGCAGGTGCGATACCACAATTCAAAGACCGTTCAAGCGAATGGATACGTCCCCAAAAATCTTATTCCAATGGTGCAGCCTACGCGGATTTAGACAATGATGGAGACTTAGATATTGTGGTGAATAATATCAATGATAAAGCCTTTATTTTAGAGAATACAAGCAATTTAAACACTAATAATTATTTGCAAATTCAATTAAAAAGTACGTCACAAAATTCAAACAAAATTGGTACAAAAATTTATCTTTTTGATAAAGAAAAAATACAATATCATTTCCAATCACCACAACGTGGCTACCTTTCGACAGTGAGCGATGTGATTCATTTTGGATTAGGAAAAAGTACGGAAATTGACTCTGTAAAAATTATATGGCAGGATAGAAGTGTGCAAAGTTTGTATGAAGTAAATGCTAATCAATTATTGGAGGTGAAGCACGAGAGTCCTCCCCCCAGCCCCCTCCAAAGGGGGAGACTATCTGACTCCGGAGTTTTTTCGCGTAGCGAAAATCTCCCCCTTTGGAAGGGGCTGGGGGGAGGAAAAACGCCAATCTTCACCAATCCTAATGACTTTTTCCAATACCAACACAAAGAAAACGCCTTCCACGATTACTACGTCCAACATTTATTATTGCGTCAATATTCACGTAGCGGACCGTGCTTTGCAATTGGAAATATCAACGAAAACCCTGAAAATGAAATATTTATCGGAGGTGCAAAAGGCACTGATGGGCATTTTTTTTCACCCATTGGTAGAGATGCGATTAATCGCGTCTCTACCAATGGGGAATCTACGGACGCGCTATTATTCGACGCAGACAATGATGGAGACAATGACCTCTACATCGTCATGGGTGGCAGCGAATCAAAAGCTGAAAGCGAGGCATATCAAGATGAATTGTGGTTGAATGATGGCATAGGAAATTTTACCAAAACTTCCGAAAACCTACCCAAAACAACCGCTTCGGGTGCCTGTGCAGTGGGCGCAGATTTTGACCAAGACGGTGATACAGACTTATTTGTAGGAGGGAGAATGTCACCGCAAAAATATCCGAATATTCCACGCAGTTATTTACTCGAAAATCAAGGTGGAAAATTTGTAGATATTACCTCAAAAGACTTGTCACAGATTGGTATGGTGACAGATGCGATAAGCGAAGATTTTGACGGAGACGGATGGATGGATTTAATCATTGTAGGAGAATGGATGTCGCCTGTTTTTTTTCATAATAAAAAAGGAAAATTATCGCGTAGCGAAAATCATTTTTATACAAAAAATAAAGGAAAAACAGCTATACGCGGTTTGTGGAACTGCCTCGCAGCAGCAGATGTGGACAATGACGGTGATATGGATTTTCTGGCAGGAAATCAGGGCTTAAATACAAACCTTAGTGCAAGCCTTGATGAACCTTTGATACTTTACACCAACGACTATGATAATAACGGCAGCCCCGACCCAATCGTCGCCCGATATTTTCCCAATAAATCCGGTAAACGTAAACTTTACCCCATTCATGCACGGGATGATGTAATGAAGCAATTAGTGAAATTAAAAGCTGATTATCAAACTTATACGGATTTTAGTAAAATAGATTTTGAAACATTATTAAAACCTAAAAACGACCAAATTCTGACGGTCAATCAATTACAATCCTGCTATTTTGAAAATGATGGAACGGGGAATTTTATGCTCTACAAATTACCTTTGGAGTGCCAAGTCGCACCCGTAAAATCAATGCTTGCAGACGATTTTGACGGTGATGGAAAGGTAGATGTTTTGGTGGCAGGAAATGATTATTCAGCAGAAAGTAACGGTGGCTGGCATGATGCGATGACGGGGGTGTTTTTACGAGGAAAAGGCGATGGTACATTCGATGCAATGAGTAGTTCCGAAAGTGGTTTTTACGTACCGGGAGACGCGCGCGACATGGCGATTATTACGAAAAATAATGGTCAGAAAATGATTTTGGTCGGACAAAACTCAGACAGTTTAAAAATATTTTTAATTCGCCCGTAACGCAGACATTTCTGTCTGTACTATGGCGCACAGACAGGAATGTCTGTGTTACGAATAAATAAGAAATGGATAGAACGATTCCTATTAATGATTTCCCTAAACTGACCTTGCTTGGCAAACAGTCGGGATTTAATGTTTCGATAGATTTGTTGGATGAAAAAGATGGTATTTATGAATATAATTTTTCATTAAAAAAAACTAAAGCTGCTGCGCCTCAAACATTGACTTTGCGTTGGCGACTGCCCTCTTTGAATGTCAAAGGCGTGTGGACAAGCGCAAGTTTGTATGAAAAAAGACAGCAATATGACTGGGAGTTGAAACACCTTGAGTCAAGGGTTTCGGTACATGCGCCGGTGGTGAGCGTGTTTGGTCATGATGATATAAATGTGATTACCTTTGCTTGTTCGGATGCGATTAATAAGCTGGAAATGAACGCTTTACTTCGTGAAGAAGATAATCATTTGTATTGCCACCTATCGTTTTTTACAGAACGTCATCCTGAAATTACGGATTATTCAGCGCGTATTCGAGTGGATCTGCGTAAGTTATCCTTTGCTCAATCGCTGCAAGAAGTTTCGGATTGGTGGACAACATTTGCTCCTTTAAAACCTGCGCCTGTGCCTTCGCTTGCACGTGTGCCTTTGTACTCGTCTTGGTACCAATTTCATCAAAGTCTGGATATCGAAGCACTTTATGAAGAATGTAAAATTGCTCGAAAAATCGGTTGTGAACTCATCATTCTGGACGACGGTTGGCAGACGATGGACGGCAATCGCGGTTACGATTTTTGTGGAGATTGGCAGCCGGAACGCATCCCAAATATGCATGAATTTGTAGAGAATTTGCATCAAATCGGTATGAAATTCGGTCTATGGTTTTCTGTTCCCTTTTGTGGTGTAAAGTCGAAAGCCTATCAACGATTTAAAGGCAAATTTTTGACTGAAAATCATCGTTGGGCACCCGTTTTTGACCCGCGCCATCCTGATGTACGACAGTATTTGATTGATATATATACGAATGCCCTGACCGACTATAATTTGGATGCTTTTAAACTGGATTTTATCGACGATTTTCAAGCCTATCCTAATACTGTTTTAACCAAAGAAAATGGTCGTGATTATGCGAATGTCAATGAAGCCGTCGATAGATTAATGACCGACGTAATGACTTCATTACGAGCAATTAAGCCGGACATTGCGATTGAATTTAGACAAAAATACGTCGGACCAACCATGCGAAAATACGGTAATATGTTTCGGGCTTTCGACTGCCCAAATGATGCGGTAAGCAATCGTATTCGCACTACCGATGTGAAACTTTTAGCTGGTCACACGGCGGTACATGCTGATATGTTTACATGGCATTTTGATGAGCAAGTTGAGATTGCTGCCTTACAAATGTGGAACACGATATTTGCTGTGCCGCAAGTGTCAGTGATGTTGCGTGATTTGCCGGACGACCATCGTAAAATGCTCGAATTTTATTTGAAATATTGGAGAGAAAACAGCGAAACTTTATTAGACGGACATTTTGTACCGCAAAATCCAATTTCACATTATCCGATATTATCTGCCTATAAAGCTGACCATATTATTTACGGAATTTACGAAAATAACGTAATAGATATAGATACAAATTTCCAAAAAATACACCTCATTAATGCAAAACGAACTGCCTATCTCGCTTGTAATTTTTCATCAAAAACAAATAAAAACGTATATGTTTTTGATTGTATGGGTAATAAAATTTCCAATCATAAAATAACATTTGAAATGGGTATCGCGCAATTGCGTGTACCACCTTCGGGACTTATTTTAATGGACTAAACCAACGCTTATGAATACCGGAATCTCTACTATTGACCTCACTATCATAGTTTTATACTTTGCAATTGTTTTAGGTATAGGTTTTTTTATAGCCCGACGAACCAAGACGGGTGAAGACTTGTTTTTGGGCGGACGTACCTTTGGTTGGGGGCTGATTGGGCTGTCGCTTTTTGCGTCCAATATCTCAAGTTCGACGATTATCGGCTTGTCGGGAGCTGCCTATACAACGGGAATTGTCAACTCAGTGTATGAGTGGTTGTCAGGCTTGCCTTTGATTATTGCTGCGCTGATTTTTGTGCCTTTATACCTGCGCTCGCGTATTACGACTATACCAGAATTTTTGGAAAAACGCTTTGACCGACGCTCGCAAGTGTTCTTTTCTATCGTTACTATTGTCATGAGTATTGTGGTTGATACGGCAGGCGGCTTGTACGCCGGAGCTATCGTGCTGCAAGCCTTTTTCCCAGGGCTCGTGATGTGGCACGTCACACTTGGACTCGCGCTCGTTGCTGGAATTTATACCGCTTTTGGCGGATTGAAAGCAGTCGTTTATACCGATGCTATTCAGGCAGTTATCTTGATGTTTGGTTGTTCGGTGCTGACGTATATGTTGTACCAACGACTTGATTTTTCGTGGGCAAACGTCTTGGCTACCGTACCTGAAGGGCATTTTTCGGTGGTTCGTCCTTTGAATGATAAGACGCTGCCTTGGCCCGGTCTGATACTCGGCGTGCCGTTCTTGGGTTTTTGGTATTGGTCCACCAATCAGTACATCGTACAGCGTGTACTTGGTGCGCGTGATGTGCGTCAGGCGCGTTGGGGTGTCTTGCTGGCGGGCTTCCTCAAAATTGTACCTTTATTTATCATGGTCATTCCCGGTGCGATGGCGATTAGCGTGTTGCCGGGCTTGGAAAATGGCGATGCAGTATTTCCGAAAGTTGTCATGGAAGTTTTACCCATCGGGATGATAGGTATTGTCATGGCAGGTTTAATTTCTGCGATTATGTCAAGTGTGGATTCTACGCTCAATTCGGCTTCTACACTTTTTGTTGTTGATTTTGTCAAACCTATGAATCCAAATATTTCAGGCGAAAAAGTTGCCTTGTACGGACGTATTTCTACACTTGTACTCATGCTTGTTGCCGCTGCATGGGCTCCAATTATTGGCGATGAAAGATTTGGCGGTTTGTGGTCTTACCTCCAACAAATGTTTTCTATCGTAGTGCCACCAATTGTTGTGATATTTTTGGTGGGTGTTTTTTACAAAAGGGGCAACGGAGACGGTGCTTTCTGGACACTTGTAGTCGGAACTGTGCTGGGTGTTGCGCTATTTATTGCCGGACAAATGGGCATTTCAAAATTGCATTACACCTATAATGTAGGCTTGATGATTGGCGTAAGCACCTTGATTTTTATTATAGTGAGTAACCTGACCGCAGCACCTGATGCCGATAAAGTTAAGGAATATACCTTCCGTCGCGAACTATTATCAGATGGAATGGAAGGAGTGGCTTGGTACAAAGATTATCGCTTTCATTCTCTGTTGCTGTTGTTATTAATGGGGTATATTTTATATGTATTTTGGTAGTCAAATTTTGAATAAATTGAATTTAATAGATTGATTAATAGATTAAAATGAATTTTAAAATAATCTATTTTTGGGGTGAATAAGCCTCAATTTTAGAATTTGAAAAGAGTATAGTCAACAAAAAATTTTTAAATACCTTTCATTTGGCTTGTTTTTTTATTTAAAAATAAAATGACGTAATTTTACCTTTAAAATTTATAAAGAATAATATTTTATAAGAATAAAATTATTTAATAATAAACTCATTTTTAGGCATTTATAATTAATTTTCTAACCATCTACTGCTTTTATTCAAAATTAAATAAGCTAAGTATAGCTTGTTGTTTAACTTATTCCTATTTTTGATTTTGCTTTATTCTAAATGATTTATTATCTTTGCGCTCCAACAATAAAAAGAATACAATATCATGAAAAAGGACATACATCCAGATAATTATAGAACGATTATTTTCAGAGACATCTCTACCAACGATGAGTTTCTTACGCGCTCTTGTGCGCCTACCAAAGAAACAGCAGAATACGAAGGCAAAGAGTATCCACTTATCAAATTAGAGATTTCCTCTGCTTCGCACCCGTTCTTTACCGGAAAAATGAAATTCGTTGATACCGCAGGACGTATCGACAAATTCAATAAGAAATTTGCGAAATTTGCCAAAGCCAATCCTGTCAAATCACAGGAGGAAGAAGGAGAAGAAGTACAAGAAACAGAAGAAACAACTCCGGCAGAATAAGCACAGTCAGAAATATTATGTATTTTTACAGAAAGCGTCGGCTAATAACCGACGCTTTTTTTATTTTTACGCGAATTAGTACACTGTTTTATAAATTTATTTACATTTTTTGACGTTTATTTTGAAATGAATCGAATCAAAAATGACGCGAATACTCACTGTATTTAAGGATTTTTTGGTGAAGAGTCATTTTAAAAGAAATACTCAAAAAAGTAAATAAATTTGTGAAACAGTGTATTAGTATCACGGTTTAAATAAATGCACATTCTTCTCCCGATAATTATCGGGATTATTTTTTCTTTAGGCGAGCTAAATTTGACGCGAATACTCACTATATTTAAGGGAAATTTGGTGAAGTATAAAGGAAAAAGAACAAGTCGAGAATGTACATTTATCAAACAATGTACTTAGTCAATAGTCGATAGCTTGAACGCGGAAATACTCATAACTGTCTGCCGACTATGGACTACGGACTACGGACTATCGACTATTTTATGGAAAATATCATTCTCTTCGACGACGAAAAAAGGAAACAATTATATCCTTTGACCATGACACGACCTGTGTGCGAATTGCGCGTAGGCATCCTCACCATACGCGAGAAATGGGAATTATGGTTCAATAATAAAATTTCGCATATCACCGTACCGCAGTTGCAGGCAAAGTACCCCTTACGAATGCGTAAACGCAACCTCATTATCAATGGCGGTATCTTGCCGACACCCACGCTTTGTGAGGAAATCATTGAAATGGATGAGGATGATGTCTTGCTCAAAGGTGATATTTTTATTGCTGCAAAAATCAGTTCAGATAGCTTAGACATTCTTCAGCGCGACGCTGAGTTGAGCGGTTTTAAAAAGATACAAAGCAAAGCCGATTTTATTAAAATAGAAAATTGTTGGGATATATTTCGCTTTAATGGCGAGGCGATTCAGGCAGATTTTGAAAAAATCACTCGTAATCGTGCCTCCGAAGCCTTGAGCGATACCAACCGCTTTTTAAATCGTAAAAATATCTTTATCGAAGAAGGTGCGAAAGTCGAATTTGCAACCTTGAATGCCGAAACAGGACCTATTTATATTGGTAAAAACGCCGAAATCATGGAGGGCAGCATCGTGCGCGGACCCTTTGCGATGTGCGAAAATGCCGTCCTCAAAATCGGTGCGAAAATCTACGGACCGACCACGCTCGGACCTTATTGCAAAGTCGGCGGCGAGGTCAACAACAGCGTCCTAACGGGCTATTCAAGCAAAGGGCATGAGGGCTTTCTCGGCAATTCTGTCTTGGGCGAATGGTGCAATATCGGCGCAGATTCCAACACTTCCAATCTCAAAAACAACTATGCCGAAGTCCGTCTATGGAACTATGAATCAGAGAGTTTTGAACAAACGGGCTTGCAGTTTTGTGGCTTAATCATGGGCGACCATTCCAAATGCGGTATCAATACGATGTTCAATACAGGTACAGTCGTCGGCGTATCAGCGAATGTATATGGTTCGGGCTATCCGCGCAATTTTGTACCATCATTTTCATGGGGTGGCGCGAGTGGTTTTACGACCTATCGACTGAAAAAAGTCTTTGAAGTGGCAGAGCGCGTGATGGCGCGTAGAGGGAAAAAGTTGGATGAACGAGAGCAGAAGGTTTTGGAATTTGTTTTTGGGGAAAGTAAGGTGTATCGTCGGTGGGAGTAAGCAACGTGTTATTGTGTTGCTGTGTTTTCGTGTTTTTTGATTTAAGGAACGCGGCAAAAATAACCTACCCAAGATGGTAAACTTATTTATCTCGCGTTCCTAAGAGAAAATATTGCTTACGAATAATAAGTAAAAACAATTCAATAACTTGTTCCATTATGCTTGTTCTTTTCCCCTCTAAAAAATTACAGCGCATTATGGCACAATTTATTTATTTTCTTTCACTTATTGTTTCTTTATCCCATAGAAGTAATATTTCAATTTTTTGCCAAATATATATAGAGAATAAAAATGAAAAATTCGATATTGTGCCTCGAAATTGAACGTAACTCTATTTTTTCTTGTTCTTTAATTTTAAGTTGTCGTACAACTTAAAATTAATTGAGTGTGTCACAAATCGGTGGTATTATAAAAGGTACGGCAGTACCGACACCGATAGCTATCGGGGTTAGCGCGTACAAACGGTGTCGGTGCTACGCACCTTGATTAGCTTTAGGTTTACTTTTTCTACAAACGGTGTCGATGCTAACGCATCTTGTCATTGAAATGTGTTACCACCGATTTGTGACACACTCAAATTAATTAACCATTCACCATTAAATAATGAGTAAGCCAAGCATACCAAAAGGCACACGCGACTTCGGACCAGTCCAAGTCAATCGCCGCAACTATATATTCAACACCCTACGTCGCGTATTCGTCAAATACGGCTATCAGCCTATCGAAACGCCCGTCATGGAAAACCTATCGACCCTTACCGGAAAATATGGCGAAGAAGGTGACCAACTTCTATTCAAAGTCCTCAATTCCGGTGATTTTCTTCGCAAGGTCAAGGACGAGGATTATCAAGCGGGTAATTACAAAAAAATGACCTTCCAAATCTCGGACAAAGGCTTACGTTATGACCTCACAATTCCATTTGCACGCTACGTAGTGATGAATCAAAACGATATTGCTTTTCCATTTAAACGCTACCAAATTCAACCTGTGTGGCGCGGTGACAGACCGCAAAAAGGGCGCTACCGCGAGTTTTATCAATGCGACGTGGACGTAGTCGGCAGCGAATCACTTATCAATGAAGTCGAACTCACGCAGATATACGATGAGGGTTTTGCCGCGCTTGGCGTGGATGTAGTGATTAAAATTAATAATCGAAAAATCCTTACAGGCATTGCCGAAGCCGCAGGTATTCCTGATAAAATGATTGCTATGACGGTAGCTATCGATAAACTTGATAAAATCGGCATGGATGGTGTCAAAGACGAAATGCGTAGAAAAGAAATTGGAGAGAAAGCTATTACTACGATTGAAAAGTCACTAAAAATCAACGATTTATGTGAATTAGAATCACTTTTAAAAGGAAGTGAAACAGGACTTAAAGGCATTGAGGAGTTACAAACTCTTATTGGTTATTTGAAAAAAATCAAACTCGCAAACGAAGTCGTATTTGATATTACACTCGCACGAGGCTTAAATTATTACACCGGAACGATATACGAAGTCGCTGCAAAAGACGTGAAAATCGGCAGCATCGGCGGCGGTGGAAGGTACGATGACCTTACAGGAATGTTTGGTTTAAAAGGCGTGTCGGGTGTAGGCGTGTCCTTTGGCGCAGCACGAATTTATGATGTCATGGAAGAACTTGACATCTTCCCTGATAGCACTGCCGAAGGGACGCAATTGATTTTTGTGACCTTTGATGAAAAGGCTTTTGATTATGCTTTCGATGCCTTGCAAACCATCCGCAAGGCAGGTATCAATGCCGAAATTTATCCCGAACCTGTCAAAATGAAAAAGCAAATGAAGTACGCCAACTCCCGAAAAATTCCTTACGTAGCCGTAGTGGGCGATAATGAAATGCAAGCCAGAGAAGTTGCCCTGAAAAATATGCAGACAGGCGAACAAACGAATGTGAAAGTGGCAGATTTGGCGAACAAAATCAAGCAATAGTCGTAGAAAAACCTTATTTTTGAAAGGTATTTGTTCACTATCTAAAATGAAATGATAATGAGTACAACAGAAATGAAGGCAACCATTCAACGCTATATTAATGAAGGTAATGAGGAGAAAATCGCTCAAATGTATGCCTCAGTAGCCGAAGATGAAATTGTTGGGTATAATATTGATGGAACACCCATTTTTGCAGAAGCATTTAAAAAAGAGGCAGAAGAAATCCTGCAACGCATGGAAGCAGGAGAGTATAGAACACTTGATGAGCTCGAAAAAGAATCTGCAAAATGGTAGAACATTATGAAGTCGAACTCGCTGATAGTACGTGGGATGATGTTTATCGTATTTTTTCTTATTTGAGAAAAAATGTAAGTGAAGCAACTGCCCAAAAAGTGAGAACAACATTAATAGCAGAAGCACGTAAACTCGAAAAAATACCCACAGGATACCCGATTTAACATAACATCAGCAGTGAAAAACGTACTTTCCGTTTTATCAAAAAATGGAAATCCAAAATCATTTATTATGTAGATGAAAAAGCGAAAATAGTAAGAGTCGTTACTGTAAGACATTCGAGCCAACACCCTGACAAATTAAAAGACTTGACAACATAAACCTTTAATGGCAATCAATAGTCGTAGAAAATTTCTCAAATTCATATCCACTAAATCTATCTTCCGAATTTTTTGTTGGATACTTTCTTGTCGAAGTTTCTATCTTTGCAAATCCGTAACCCGATACCTATCCCCCGTCTAAACAAATCACAAGCAAATTTCGGATAAACACATCAAACGAATAATGAGGATAATTGGAACTTATACAGAAGGTAATCCCGGACCACTGCTTTTATGTATTGCCGGTATTCATGGTAACGAACCGGCAGGTGTACAAGCATTGGAACAAGCCTTTAAAATGGTAGACGAAGAACCTGCGAAAAACCCCGAATTCAAATTTTTCGGTACGCTCGTTGGATTGCGTGGCAACGTTGCTGCGCTCCAAGCAAAGAAGCGTTTTGTCAATAAAGACCTCAATCGTCAATGGACGGTGAACAACATTCAACGCATCAATAATGCACCCAACGACCAACTCGATACAGAGGATAAAGAACTCAAAGCCTTACACGCTTGCATCCGAGAATGTATAGACACTTACCAACCCACCAAGTTCATTCTTATGGACTTACATACCACAACTGCACATGGTGGTATTTTTTCGGTAGCTACCGACGACAGAGAGAGTCAAGTCATTGCTACTGAGCTACATGCGCCTGTTATACGCGGTTTATTAAAGGGTATTGACGGGACAACTTTACATTATTTTAATACAAAAAACACAGGTATCAATACGGTCGCTTTATGCTTCGAATCAGGACAACATGACGAACTCGCCTCCGTCGATAATGCAGTAGCAGCTATCATCAATTGCTTGCGAAGTGTCGGTTGTGTTGCTCCGCATAATATTGAAAATAAACACGACGACCGTCTGCTAAAATACTCCGAAACGCTTCCCAAAATTGCCGACCTACTCTATTGTCACGACATCAACGAAGGTGATAATTTTCAGATGAAGCCCGGCTACAAAAACTTCCAGTGGGTCAAGAAAAATGAGTTGTTGGCACAAGATAAACGTGGCGAAATTCGTTCTAAATCAGATGGACTGATACTTATGCCACTTTATCAAAAACAAGGCAATGATGGATTTTTTCTGATTGATATGGCAGAAAGTTTTTGAAAATTTATGAGAAAAAAAGCTAATTGGTTCATATTTTGCATCCTGCAAAATGGCATCAATCAATAGACTTTATTCTAAATCAGTCAATCAACAACAAGCCGAATTATGAATGTATCAAAATTATTCCTTGCTATTTTTCTTATTTTATGCTGTGCTTATGCAACCGCACAAAATGAGAAAAATCTATATACCGACGGTATTTATAAAGACAATATTCGTACTGTGCGCTGCTATGCAGGGCAATATTCCATTGACTATCCGATAGTAGAACTTGCTAGCGGCAGACTCACCCTCGCCTTTGATGATATGGATGCTGATGTGAAAGATTACTATTACACCATCACACATTGCAATGCCGATTGGACTCCTTCTATTTTGAGTACGATGGAATATATTGACGGCTTTGAGACGGAAGAAATTTTGGATTATGAATACTCCTTCGGTACACTGGTTGACTATACGCATTATCGACTCACACTGCCAAATGACAACATGTCATTCACCAAATCAGGCAATTATATATTAAAAGTATTCCTTGACAATGACCAAGAAGATATTGTACTGACACGACGCTTTATGGTCGTAGATTCGCAAATCAGTATCAAATTTGATTTGGTTATTCCCAATTCTGTCAGAAAAAGACGTACTCACCACGAGATTGATTTTATTATCAATCATAATAGTACGGACATTCGCGCACCGCGCGAAGACATCAAAGTGGTCGTTATGCAAAACGGACGCTGGGACAATGCCATCACCGGACTCAAACCGATATTCGTCAGAGGAAAAGAATTGGTCTATGATTATCAGGATAAAATCGTTTTTCCGGCAGGGCGCGAATACCGTTTTGTTGATTTGAGTAGTACGCGCATACGTGGCGATTATGTTAGCAGCCTCGAAGATGACGGTGAGATGCACTACATGCACGTCATGCCCGACAAAAATCTGCAACGTGTTGCACATATATTTGAAGAAGCAGACATCAACGGCAAATACATCATCAGCAATGCCCACGAACGAAATGACAACCTCGAAGCAGACTACATCACGACTTTCTTCAAATTCGTTTCGGAAGAAGAATATCCCAATGGCAGCCTTTACCTTTTCGGCGAATTGACCGATTGGCAAATAAAAGATGAATTTGAAATGAGCTATGTTCCGGCAGAAGGCGGTTACATGCTCAAAACCTTACTCAAACAAGGTATTTACAATTACGCTTATGCCTTCGTAGAAGATGGCACTACGAATATTGACCAAAGCTACACCGACGGCAATTGGTTTCAAACCGAAAATCATTATCAAATCTTAGTCTATTACAGCCCATTCGGTGCGAGGTATGACCAATTGATTAATGTCACCGCTTTTAATTCTCTTTGGTAAATGACAAAACAAGAAAAAGCCGACCACATCGCGGAGATACTCCAGAAGTTGTATCCTGAAATCCCCATTCCGCTCGACCATCAGGACAAATATACCTTGCTCATAGCGGTATTGCTCTCTGCCCAATGCACCGATAAGCGCGTCAACCAAATCACCCCGCTCTTATTTGCCAAAGCCGATACACCACAAAAAATGATCACACTCAGCGTCAATGAAATCCGCGAAATCATCAAACCCTGCGGACTCTCACCACGCAAATCCAAAGCCATTCACCAACTTTCTCACATCCTTTTGGACAAACACAATGGCGAAGTTCCCGAATCTTTTGAAGACCTCGAAGCCCTGCCCGGCGTAGGTCACAAAACCGCTTCGGTGGTCATGTCGCAAGGCTTCGGTCATCCTGCTTTTCCGGTCGATACGCACATTCACAGACTCGCCCATCGCTGGACATTAAGCACCGGAAAAAATGTCGTAAAAACCGAAAAAGACCTCAAACGCCTATTCCCAAAAGACACTTGGAACGACCTCCATTTACAAATCATCTATTTTGGACGAGAATACTGCCCCGCACGCGGACACGACCCGCTTATCTGCCCAATTTGTAGTCTTTACGGACGGAAAAGTTTATTTAAATCTAAATAACAGATAGAAGATAATAATTGAAAAGGGTTTTCTATAAGAAAAAGTGAAGATGTAGTGTTTATTGTTTTTTCATCCCTTATTAATAATTAAATGCGGATACTTTCAAACACTACGTTTCACTTGGGTTTGAGATAAATCCTCATTTCAAAAAATAGCAAAGTCAAAATTAGTACACTGTTTTATAAATTTATTTACATTTTTTGACGTTTATTTTGAAATGAATCGAATCAAAAATGACGCGAATACTCACTGTATTTAAGGATTTTTTGGTGAAGAGTCATTTTAAAAGAAATACTCAAAAAAGTAAATAAATTTGTGAAACAGTGTATTAGGAATGAGACATAAATTAATTTATCCTACTCCCCAAAACGAAAAAGACCTCTTTGAGCATTTACTCAATTCAATATGAACGTCAATCAACAACTTTGGTCTTATTTATCGGACACTTCAAGTAGAATTTCAGATATAAAATCAAGCCCTATTGCATGGAGTTTTGACGGACAAGTATTTCACCAGCATTGCGCCTTGCCCAACCTGACCGAGCAACCTTGCGTGAGTGCCATCATACGTTCCGGCAAAGAAGATTTTTTAATTCCTGATGCCTATATAAAAGAGAAACTTCCTATCGTTTCATTCGATTTTATTTATCGTAAAGACAGCCCTCAAAAAATGATAGATGTACTCAAAAACTACTGGTCGATTAAACTCGCTACACAAACCGCCGGAGACCTTCCCTTCACGATGGTTCATATGGCAGTCAGTCTTGACGGAAAAATTGCAACGGTTGGCGGACATTCAAAATGGATAGGCAACGAACAAAATCTCAACCATGCTCATCGCCTCCGCGCCATATTGGATGGTATTCTCATCGGTTCGGGAACAGTCAAAACGGATAGTCCAACACTCAATGTCCGAAGGGTAACGGGGCAAAGTCCCGCCCGTTTTGTATTGAGTAATGTGAGTAAAGATTTCAGCCAATTGCAGCAAATAAAAGATGCACCTACCTATCTTATCAGACATAAAAATTACGCTTACAAAAACGGCTCAAAAATCTTCGATGATGTGATATTCTATGAAGGTAATACTAAGGTAGAACAGATAAATAACATCTTGCAAAAAATCAGAGCAAAGGGGGTTCGTTCCCTATTGATAGAAGGTGGGGCAGAGACAGTCAGTTGTTTTGTGCGGGCAAATGCCGTTGATGTTTTACAGCTACACCACACCCCTTTAATATTGGGTAGCGGCAGAAATATGATAGACCTACCCAAAGTAGAAACCATCAAAGAAGGCAGGTTTTTAAAACACACTTACTACACCCGAATGGGCAACGAAATCATGATAACCGGAGCGTTAACGTAGCGCGGTACTTCCAGTCCGCGTCACGTAAAGCGATGCTTCCAGCTCGTTTACTTAGTTTTGCAAAATATACGCATGACGCGGACTAGAAGTGCCGCGCTACGTTTTGCATTATTCATTAAAAACCTATGTTAGCAAAAGCATTATGGCATACCGATATTAATACGACTGAATGGCGAAACCAGCCATTAAGCGATGATACTTTACAAACATATATTGACATAAAAACAAACTACTCCATGATAAGCACCGGAACGGAAAGATTGGTGGCAAGCGGTGCTGTGCCTCGCTCCATGTACGAGCAGATGTCCGTACCATACATGGAAGGAAATTTTGACTTTCCCATCAAATACGGTTATGCTTGCGGCGGACATTCGGACAACGGCACATTTTACCATTACATGCACCCGCATCAAGATATTTGTCGGGTTCATCCTGATGCTTTATTTAGGATTGAGAATGACTTGTCAGCGTTCAAAATTCCGTTGATTAGCAATATGGAAACTGCCTTAAATGCAATTTGGGATGCGGAATGTCAACCGAAACAAACTATCGCTATTTGCGGCTTCGGAAATGTCGGTGCATTACTCGCAAATACGCTTCGCCATTATTCACAGAAAGAAACTACAATCATTGAAAAAGATAATTGGAGATGTCAAAAAGCCGAAAGTATGGGCTGGAAAGTCGGCGGTGAATCCCAAGCAAATTTTGATATTATTTTTCATACCACTGCTACCGAGAAGGGCTTGCAATATTGCATCAATCACCTCAATCCCGAAGGAAAAGTCATTGACCTGAGTTGGTATGGAACAAAAAAAATTCAACTGGAATTAGGAGCAGATTTTCATTACAAACGACTGACTATCAAGTCTTCGCAAGTCGGGAAAATCTCCCCTTCTATGCCCGAAATGGATTATACCAAACGCAAGACATTAGCAGCCGACTTACTACGAAAGCCCGGTTTCGATGAATTGGTAACGAATATCATCTCATGGAAAGAAGCACCTTTGGTTTTTAATGATATTAGAAAAAAACAATTGCCAAATGGCTTAATTTGGTTAATTCAATACGAATAAATTTAATTTTGAATTTTGAATGAGTGAATTTTGAATATTTTAACTTATTGGTCATTCAAAATTCATTCATTCAAAATTCATTCATTCAAAATTCATTCATTAGTATGTACAATGTAAAAATCAGAAAATCCGTAATGATAGCCCACTCCCTGCCCGACCCGTTTTTCGGTCCCGCACAAGGGCTTCACGGCGCGACTTATGTGGTCGATGTCATATTTAAAAGCCCCGAATTGAATCAGTATAATGTCGTCATTGACATCGGTAAAGCGCATGAAGTGTTGGGCGAAGTATTGAAACCCTTGGCGTATCAAAATCTGGATGCCCTCGACCAATTTAAGGGGCAATTGACCACCACAGAATTTGTGGCGAAGCACATCCACGATGAAGTTGCCAAAAAAGTAAACGCATTTTTCACAGGAAAAATAGAAGTACAGCTCGGCGAAACACACGACGCATGGGCAGGCTACGCAGGTTGATATGATGAAGCGTAAAGACATATCAATTGACGATTGGAACGTACTCAATAGTGGAGTTTTATTAGTGGCAACAGGCATTACTTTATACTTCAAAAATATTGATTGGCTTGTTGTTGTCGCGTCATTGTCTTTCATTGGTTTTTGCATCACACAAATAAAATACTTGCGTTCCGTTCAACCATTTGGCGGATATGCCAATTGGGTGACCGCCTTTCGTTTGATGCTGATACTTATTGGTATTTCGTATTTTTCCGGCGTAGAATTATTTGCAATTTTGGGGCTTGCGGTCGGGCTTGATGTGGTGGATGGTTGGCTGGCACGCCGATTCAATCAGCAATCTGTATTTGGGATGTATTTTGATATGGAGACGGACGCTCTGTACGTGCTTTTGGTGTGTATTTATCTGTATTTGAATGGATTAGCGAGAGCTTGGATAATCATTCCCGGTATTTTGCGGTATATTTATCGTATATTTATATTTCTTGTTCCCAAACCCGATTTTAAAGAGCAAAAACAACGCTATGCTGCGCTCATTGCAGGTACTTATTTTGTGATATTATTGCTGTCTGTCGGCTGGCAAAATGAGGTACAACGCATGGCTTTGGTAGTAGGTTCATTGGCGATTGTTGGGTCTTTTGGCAAGTCATTTTGGGAGTATATGAGGTATAATGAACAGGTAGATAAATGATAAAAACAGACATAATACCAGCAGTGAAATTATATATTTAAAAAAATACAATGATTCGAATACACGCTTCTTATCACAAATGTCTAACCATGTATTTTTTTCGGACGGCTAATGCTGCGCTTAATACCTATGCTTTTTCGCAAAAGAAACAATACGAACACTTTGAGAGCATACAAGGTTTGTTCTACAATCAAATGAGCCAATATTATCTTTGTTCCATCAATAGTTTTGCGCCGGATATTGAAAAAATTGATGGGGATTTTCGCTTGACTCGGTTTGTGAGAGATCCGCGTGACCTTATTGTATCGGGGTATTTTTATCATAAAAAAGGAGCAGAACCTTGGTTTCGGCTCAAAGACCCTACCGAGCAATATTGGGCAGCAATCAACGGACATGTACCAAATAACTTCCCCGCCGGACATTCTTTTGCGGAGCACCTTAGTCAGTTAGATGAAGTCAACGGCTTGATGCAGGAAATGGAATTTCGGAAATATCATCTGGAAAGCATGAGGCAGTGGACCGAAGACCCAAGAATAAAAACCTACAGATATGAAGATATAATTTTGGATCAAGTTGCTGCCTTTTCCGAATTACTAAATCATCTCCAAATCAAGGGTTGGAAAAAAAGAAAACTTTTATACTTTGCTAAAAAATATGCTTTACAAAATAGAAAAAAGGATAGACATATCAGAGACCCAAAAGCAGGACAATGGAGAAAATATTTTACCCCTGAAATGAATGTGTATTTTGTGAAAGCGTATGGAGATATTCTTGAAAAATATGGGTATCCTACAATGTAAAATACGATTTACAAGTTCTTAAATTGTGTATTCAACCAACTCGTAACTCAATACTCGCTTATGCAGATACGACTCATTAACAGGGGAAGTTTGGACACCATATCAGGCGGATATTTGTATAATAAACAGGTCTTTGAAGGACTGCAAAAAAGAGAATATTCGATTGATTATACGGATAAATTTACCAAAAAAAAGAATACGATTGATATGGTGGATAGCTTGGTGATTGTGGATTATATGCGTCATCATTCTGACCTTGATAAGACATTAGTTTTAGTTCATCAAATACCCGAAAATTTCAATTTGAATCACCCGAATCTCCACCAATTACAGTTTATTGTTACGGGGAAAAATGCAAAAAAAGAATTGGTCGAAAATTGGAAAATTTCGCCTCAAAATATCAAAGTCATTGAGCCGGGAATTGAAAGCAATTGGCAAACTAAACAGCATCACAACAGTCATTCCAAAAACATTTTAATGGTGGCGAATTATCTACCCAAAAAGGGCTATGAATTGCTACTGCCAATCCTCGAAGGAATAAAAGACTTGGATTGGAAGGTAACAGCTTACGGCAATCAAGATTTCGACCCCGATTTCTTTTTTCATTTAAATGAACAGATAAAAAAATCACCTTTCACATCCAAAATAACATTAAATTCCCCGATTAATCGTATAGCACTCAATCAAGCCTATATTGACGCAGATATATTGTTGCATTGCTCTGAAAATGAAACGTATGGCATGGCAGTCGCAGAGGCAATTCAAACAAAATTGCCCTGCATCATGTATCGCACGGGGAATTGGGAAGCCTTTGAAACGACGGCTTGGGTAAAAGTAATTGAAGAGTACAAAGCAGCAACATTTGCCGATTGGCTTCGGGATTTTTTTCTTTATCAAAAGGCTTTTCCGAAGAAGATTTCCCTTGAAAACAATTTAATCAGAACTTGGGAAAATGTGGTTGAGGACGTAGCGCGACACTTCCAGTTCGCGTACCCGTAGAACGATGCTTCCAGCTCGTTCATGCGTAAACACGACCAAACTAATGCGACGCGAACTGGAAGTGTCGCGCTACGAATACATTAATGGAATTGTTGATACTAAAAATATGCACCATTTTCTTCTATCTGTCATTGGTATTAGAACTAACAGTATGGCACGTACCAAGTGTCGCATCATCACGCGGCATCTTTGCCTTTGAAGAGGAAATTGTAGGTGTGTATTCCAGTAAATTTCAAAAATTATTTGCGATGCCACGTTGGAAAAAAATACTCTTTTTCATCGTGCCTTTGGCCTTTATTTATCTGGCTTATGTATATCCGATTCAGTTAATATTTGGATTTAATTTCGGCATGAAACCTCTATTTGAACCTGATTCTATCACGATATATGTGGCATGTTTAATGATTCTTTTCGGCAGAATGATAAGCCTTGCTTCAGTATGGAAAATCAGGCAAAATAATGAGCAAAAAGGCGACTCTTTCGAGTTGCATACCGATGGTTTCTTTGGTCGATTTCGCAATCCGGGATTGTTGGGTTTGTACATTAGTTTTGCGGGGTTTTGGTTGGTAATGCCGCAGCCGTTTTTTGCTTTATGCCTACTTATATATGTGCGGTATATGCACGAAAAGGTACTGATGGAAGAAGATTTTTTACGCAATAAATTTGGAGTGGCTTATGATAAATATCACGCCACTACAAATCGCTATCTACCGTTAAAGAAGTAGCGAGTGACGAGTGACGAGTAGCGAGTAGCGAGTAGTGCGCTGCGAATAACGAATCAACGAGTAAACGAATAACGAGTAAACGAATAACGAATCAACGAATAACGAGTAAACGAATAACGAAACTATGACTTCATCCACGCGACAAGAAGAAATCGCTAACTGGTTTGACAAAACCTATTCCCGACGAGGCGAATGGTATTTGCGACCCGTCAGAGCGTATTATATTTTTTTAGAATTGCTAAAAGTGCAACCCAAAGAAAGGCTACTCGACATCGCATGTGGACTCGGACGCCTACTCGAAGCCGCCAATGAATACGACTGCAAATTAACGGGCATAGACATCTCAAAAGTCGCTATCGAAAAAGCCCAACAGAAACTTCCCAATGCCCGCATCCAATGGGCAAATGCAGAGGAATTGCCTTTTGATGACGATGAATTTGACATCATTACATGCTTGGGTTCGTTGGAACGCATGTTGAATCTATCACGTGTTTTGCAGGAAATAAAACGAGTCACGACAGCCGATGCGAGGTTTTGTTTTTTAGTGAGAAATGAAAATACAGCTACTTGGAACGCTAAGAAAAAACTCGGCATACAGAACGAGGCTAGTCATCAAGGCGCGAAAAATCTGCAAGCGTGGACGACAATTTTTGAGAACGAAGGTTTTGAAATTATAGACATCTTGCCCGACCAATATCCTTTGCAAAAACGCCTGCTTTTTAAATCATTGGGAATAAAAAAGGTGGATTACAGAAGTATCGTTAAGAGCAATCAACCCATCGAAAAAGCGAATGAATTTATTTTTATCCTTCGGAAAACTGTACCGACGACTTCAGCCGTCGAAGGTCTTAGGGGTTAATTTCTTTCACTAAGTATTTGAATTTCAGTTTATTAAAACGAAAAGTACACTTGATGGCTAAAGTCGTCAGTACAGTATTTCCAAAATGAGCAATACCGCTATCACAAAAATCTACGAAAATTTATTTCAACTTGAAGGAAATAGAGGGGCGTACCCAATTCACAAAAAATTGGTGCTGCCCGACTGTAAAGATATTTACGAATGGTTATCAAAAAAATATGTATTTCTGAAAGGGGCGAAGGTCTTGGATGCAGGTTGTGGCGTAGGATTTGGCAGCTTGCTTTTGGCTGGACAGCACGACATCAACATCACCGGAATCAGCCTAAGTCCTTCCGAAATAGAGCAAGCACAAACGAATGCCCACCAAGCCGAAATCGAACATCGCGCGACCTTTGCAGTTCAATCATTTGATGAGTTGGATGCTAAATATGATGTCATCATTGCGGTGGAATCGGTCAAGCACAGCCTTGACCTCAGCCATACGCTTCAAGTCTTGAAAAATGCGCTGAAACCCGGTGGACAATTAATCATCGTTGAAGATTTTTACCACCTCAAAAAACTCAATTCACACGCCAAAAATTACATCAAAGACTGGTCACTAATAGATGCTTTCAGGGAAGTAGACTACCTGAAAGCACTTGACTATCAATCTATTGAATGGCAGGATATGACTTCCTACATGACACCTAAAAAAGCCATTCCACTTTACGGTAAGCTACTAATGTTGACGCTTGGCTCTTGGTGGAAAGGGAAAGCATCGCTGAACATTTATCAGATATTCAGAGGGGGGATTTACTTGGATTTATTGTATGCTAAAGGGGTGATGAGTTATAAAATTTTACATTATCAAACGTAATACAGACATTCCTGCCTGTGTTTCACATGGCACAGACAGGAATGTCTGTGTTACGTTTACAATCCAAAACTTCATGATATTTTGGTTACTCTTTTTTTGTTTTAATGTAATGATATTTTCAGTATTTTATTTGCTGAATATAAAGAATGACCCCAATCCGTTTACTATTTTAGATTCAAAAACGACGAGAGATAAAAAGACGATACGTGTCAAGGTTAGTACAGTATTCATGCGACGGATAAAATCCGATCCCTTTCGAGTAATTGCAGATTATTCGTTGCTTTTATTGCTTTTTAAAATATTTCAAATAAAAAACATGGGTGCTGTTGGTGCCTTGACATTAGTTGGTACGTTCTCTTGGGTATATATCATATATACGGGAATTATGTTGTACATTTTTCGGCGTAAGCCTATATTGAGGAGTGATATTTCTCTCTTAAAAGTGGGTTTAATGATAGCCGGAAAAGTAAGGTATTTTATCTATCTGGCAGCCGTTTTGGTTATAGGCTTGTTAGGTTGGATTGTGTTCAAGGTCTCCGTCGCATTAATGGAATTTTACAGTCCTTTATTTTTACTAATTGGAGGATTCATTGCTTTACTATTTCTTGGCACTCGCAAAATATCAAGTTATCCGTACCATGCCCTGATTTACAGACCTGTTTTGAGTCCGATTTATTGCCTTTTTAAAAATATTAAAGTGTCGAAACAGTTTGACTTTTTGCTTTTTAAAGGAGAAGAATATTTTAAAAATTATAATTTGTATAAAAACGTATATCTTAAAGAAAAACCGGATATATATTTTTTCTGTGTAGAATCTTATGGTTCTGTTTTACTCAAAAAACCGGAGTATAACCAACGAGTTCAACCTATTTATGAACAAGCGCAAAACAAATTATCCACGAGGGGTTATGGTGTGGCTTCTTCCTTATCTACAGCACCTATTTTGGCGGGTGGTTCGTGGATGAGTTATACGACTTTTATCTATGGAATCCCTATTTCGGGCAATGAAATATACGATATGATGTTTATGCAAAGTAAGAATTTTCATGCTTATGAGTCGGTGCTTCACTTTCTAAAACGGCAAGGATATGGAAATCATTTGCTGTGTCCGATAGGCGGTTATGAAATTGATATTGATTGGGATGTGATTAAAAAGAACTTTGTCTCGGACAATTTTTTTGATTGGGAAAGCCTTGATTATCAGGGCAAATCCCAATTTTATATGAAAGTTGGACTTTGTCCGCCTGACCAATACTCAATCCATAAAGCCAATGCTATTATGCAAAATAATGAAGGTCCTAAATCTTTATTTTTTTGTACGCTCAATTCGCATGTTCCATACAATTCTCCCACAAAAATTATTGACAATTGGGAAACAATGAACGACCCGAACCTTGACCTTCACGAAACGCAAGACCAAAATATCAACAGAGAAGAAAAATATTTTCGATGTGCAAAATACCAACTTGAATTTATCACGGATTTTATCGAAAAGCAAAATAATGATAATGCCTTGTACATTCTTTTTGGCGACCATCAGCCCCCTTTTATCACCCAAGAAAAACACGGACTGGATACTCCGGTACACATCATCACCAAAAATAAAAATTTCCTGACGACCTTCTATACGCACGGATTTTCGAAAGGTATGATGCCGCAAACAGATGATGCCTCATTAAAACACGCAGGTTTTTATTCCTTATTTATGAAAGCATTAAATAAAAGTTATGGAACGACCCCCGACGTAGAATTGCCTTACTTGCCCAATGGCGTAGAATTTCAATCCGACACCTCTGATGCTTAATAAAATTTTAAATGTATTCAAAAGTAAAAACGCCTTTGGAACAATTTTCTGGTTCTCAATCATTGGCTTTTTGCGTCCAGCAATTAATGTCTTTCTCATTCCTTTGTATTTGGCTTGTATTAGCCCAGAAGAGTATGGTTTATTGTCTTTGGTGCTGGTTTTTTCTGCCATCGTTGGGGTTTTTGCTAGTCTTCGGCTAAGTGCTGCTTTCCAAACATTTTACTTTTATTATAATGATGACGAACAAACGCTTTGGAATTATATCAGCCAGATATTTACGGTCAGTTTTATTTTGGGCTTGGTCTGGTTTGCTGTTTTTATGGCGATAGGTCCGTATTTATTTCAAATTTCTTTTACCTCTGCTGAAGTGTTATTTTTCCCCTATGGTGCGATTGCCATTACCAATGTATTGATAGGTCAGGCAACTGCTGTTTATTATATCTACCTTAAAAATGGGGTTCATCTCAAAGAATTTGTCGTGTTGAGTGTGTTATCGACACTCGCAATTATAGGCATGCAAGCTGTTTTTATTCTCCAATTTGATTGGGGAATAACGGGTATTTTGCTTGGCACAATTTTGTCGAGCATCGGGCAATTTATCTATATCAGTCTCCGACACCCTCGAATATATACTTTAAAAATACAATGGGAAACTTTAAGAAAATCAATCAAATATAGTCTTCCTCTCATTCCATTTACCTTCCTTTTTGTATTTGAAAGACATCTGGATAAATTACTCCTTGAAAGATACCTTAATCTTGAACAGGTCGGACTTTATGCACTTTTGATGACTGTTATTGGTTTATCGGCTATCTTATTGACTGCAATAGACAACGCTTTTCGCCCTTATCTATTTGAAGCCTTAAAAAGAGGCGACCAGAATACTCGCCAAGAAGTACACCGCTATTTTATCATCTATCAAATCATCGGATTATTGGTTTTAGTGGGTATTTTGATGGCAGGCAATCATCTTCATTTCATTACAGATAATCAAAAATATCAATCTATCGCTCAATATTTTCCGCTTGCTGTGGTAGTCGCTGCTCCTTTTTTGATGATTCGTTTTATTGCCATGCTTTTTCTGTATTATCAAAAAACGGGTATGCTTGCTGGTTTAACCTTCATCAAATTCTCCATTATGTTTATTTTGATGCTGTTGCTTATCCCTAAATTTGGCATCAACGGTGCTTTAATCTCCATTGGAATATCCAATGTCGTCAACCTGATTTTATTTGGCTTTCTCATCGAAAAACATCATAGTAAATTGGTAAATTACCCTCCGCTTTTGTTCAGATTGTTTCTTTTCACGATGTCGATTGCTTGTTTTTTCTTATTAAAATCATTCCTCTCGCCTGCGCTGTCAAGTTGGTTGGTATTTGCTGTATTGGCTTCTATATTTTATATTTTGGATAAAAAAAATCTTTTGGATTTGGCAAAGGAGCAGTTGAAATAACTTTGTTCAAGTCGCACATTTTACATTCAATCAAATTCAACAACCAGTGTTGCGAATATCTTAAAGTTCGTCCATATTTTTGACCAATAACGAATATAATCTATATTTGTACATGTAAACACTTAATCGGTGCAGGACAAATTTTTAGTCGTACCGTACCGACGACTTTACAGGCTGGTAGCGAATACCGTACCGACGACTTTACAGGCTGGTAGCGAATACCGTACCGACGACTTTAGCCGTCGCGTACTGTAAAAAAATATTTATAAGTAATTGAATTTTATTTATTTAAAAATTAAAATAAAATCCACTTGATGGCTAAAGTCGTTAGTACAGTAAAATTAAAAACCTGTCCTGCCCTCACTATTTTCATAGGAAATAATAAATTTACAATATGAAAAATGCTCGTTATAAGCTAATTGTACTTCTTTTTATTGCGCTCTCATTTCCACATCTTCTTTTTTCACAAGACGATTCGAGTTTTGACCTTGCTTATGAAGTGAATAGAACCTATCCTTCGCTTTCCATTACAAAAAAACAATTGAACGAAGCCAGCACCTTAATCGACATTAACAAATATTACAAACCGTCATGGATTAAAGAATATATTTCGGTGGAGACTTTGGCAAGCTATCAAGGAAAGACAAAGAAAGTCGTGAGTAAAAATGACAGCCTCAACCAAGCACAAAAAGACATGATGAATACAGTTGATGTAGGCACAGATATTACTGTCAAAATTCATTACATACCGAGCAACCAACTCAAACATAATGACGCGAAAGAGACGAGTTTTACATTTACGATCGAACCTGAAAGTGAAGCCACTTATTTCGGCGGTATCCAGCAATTGCAGCAATACTTAAAGGAAAATGTCGGAGACAAAATTTCTGATGATGTTTTCAATATATACCACCTCACCGCCGTAAAATTTACGATTGACAAACAAGGGCAAATCATTGATGCTCACGTATTTGAGTCATCCAAAGATGAAAAAACAGATGACTTATTATTAGAAGCTATTTGCAATATGCCCAATTGGAAACCCGCACAATACGCCGATGGCACTAAGGTCAAACAAGAATTTGTGCTGACCGTAGGCGACCATAGAAGCTGCGTTATCAACCTTTTAAATATTCGACGAAGTTGAAATATCAGTAAAACTAAAAAGGGTAGTCCTACAAATGTAATGCTGTTGAACCACGAAGCGCACTAACGACCCTAAAAAGAAGTCAAAGCTTATAAATGTGTAAAGGCTTTTTCCAAATCCGCGACCAAATCATCAACATCCTCAACACCTACACTCAATCGAATCAATGAATCGGTCATGCCCACCGCAAGACGTTCTTCGCGCGGGATAGAACCATGCGTCATCGAAGGCGGATGACCGATGAGCGATTCCACGCCACCAAGCGATTCGGCAAGGCTAAACAGGTGAGTATTGCTCATCACTTTTGAGCCAGCTTCGAGCGTATCTTCGTGAAGCGTGAATGAGACCATACCACCAAAATCGCGCATCTGTTTCTTGGCAATTTCGTGTCCGGGATGTTCTTCAAATCCCGGATAAAAAACCTGATTGACTTTCGGATGTTGCTTTAGAAATTTGGCGATAACTCTCGCATTGTCGCAAGAACGCTGTACGCGCAGATGTAAGGTTTTGATGCCTCGCAAAATAAGAAAACAATCTTGTGGACCCGGCACAGCACCTGCTGCATTTTGTATAAAATAGAGTTGGTCGGCAAGTTCTTTATTTCTCGTTACCACCGCGCCATGTATTACATCTGAATGTCCGCCCAGATATTTGGTCGCAGAATGTACTACAAGGTCAGCACCAAAATCAAGCGGTGTTTGGAGATAAGGCGAAGCAAAAGTATTGTCCACGCAAGCCAAGATGCCGTGTTTTTTAGCTAAGTCACAAGCTGCTTTGATGTCAATAATATTAAGCATCGGATTGGTGGGCGTTTCTATCCAAAGTAGGCGCGTATTGCTGTTGATTTTGGCTTCGATATTGCTCAAATCCGTCATTGCTACAAAATGTCCTTTCAAACCAAACTGACCGAAAACCTTGTTAATCAGTCGATAAGTACCGCCATAAAGGTCATTCGTTGAGATGAGTTCGTCACCGCTTTTCATCAGTTTCAATATCGCATCGGTAGCCGCCAAACCACTCGAAAAACATATCCCGTACTCTCCGTTTTCCAATGCCGCGAGGTTGGTTTGAAGTACATTACGTGTTGGGTTTTGTGTACGGGCATATTCGTAGCCCTTATGTACGCCCGGCGCATCTTGCACGTAAGTAGAAGTTTGAAAAATAGGTGTCATTATCGCCCCCGAACTCGGATCAGGCTCAATACCTGCATGGATGACTTTTGTAGCAAATTTCATGTATCAATATTTCATTATTTAAAACGGTCGGCAAGGTACGAAATTTCTTATTTCCATGCAGGGTTTTTATTTGGAGATAATTGGGGAATAATGCGTAACAGTTTTGTAAATCGTCACGCTATACGTACACGAGAGCGGACGATTTACGTCTCTTGCTTTCATTTCTCCTCTTAATGTCGTATTTTTGAAACATGGGCGCACAACTACAATCCAAATTATATTCCATCGAAGAATATCTCGAATTTGAAGCAACGAGTGAGTTGCGACATGAGTACGAAAATGGACTTATCCTCGAAATGTCGGGCGGTTCTATCAATCATGGTGCCATCTGTGGCAATGTATATATGGCTATCAGGCAGCGACTCAGCACTAAAAAACCCAATTGCCGAACATACCCCGACAATATCAAAATCCGAATAGAAGCCATCAATAAATTTGTCTATCCTGACGCTATGGTGGTCTGTGGCGGTATCGAACGCTCAGATAAAGACCCCGAATCTGTCACTAATCCCAAAATCATCGTTGAGGTGCTTTCCAAATCTACGGCAGACTACGACAGAGGCGATAAATTCCACAAATACATGCAATTAGAGAGTTTTCAGGAGTATATTTTGATTGACCAATACCGATATGTCATCGAAACATTTTACAGAAATGAACAGGGCTTGTGGGAAATTTCGCGCGTAGAAGGTATAGAAAATGAGCTACTTGTTAAGTCTTTTGATATTGCGATTCCTTTGAGGGAGTTGTATGAAGATGTGGAAAACGTACAGGCGACTTCAGTCGCCATGTGACAGTACGACTGAAGTTGCCTGTACGGAGGGCTTTCATTTCTCTGATTAATTTCGTGTTTTTGAAAAAAATCAACACAAAATATGACAGATAGCATTGGTATAGAATACGTCACCGACAAAGCGGGTAATAAATCCAAAGTCTTGATTTCGTATGAAGACTGGCAGCGCATTGAAGCGGGGTTTAGGAAATGGGAGGCTTACGAAGTCCGAAAAGCAGAGCTAAAATCAGCATTAATTGAAGTTAAATTGATGCAAAAAGGCAAATTACCCAAAAGAGACATGAAAACCTTTTTGGATGAATGTTAATGTTGTACCCACATCAAATTTTTGAAAAAAGAAAATTATGACAGCCAAACAACGCGCAGAAGAAATTATGAATTTTTCTTTGCTTCTATCGGAAAAGGAGCAAGTCTCCCTATGGATAGACCTATCCCGACGAACTCGCGAAGAAAGAAAAAAACAGGCTAAACCCAATAAGGACGAAATAAAAAAACTCGCCCATCAATTGGATGCTTCCGTAATACCAAATGACATTACAATGGATGAAGTTGTAGAGGAATGTCGTGTGGTTAGAAAAGAGCGATATGAAAGGACGCAAAGTCATTCTTGATATTGAGTGATATAACGTAAAACGATTTTGCAAATCGTCTCTTGCGTATGTATGGCGTGGCGATTTGTGAAATCGTTTTACGTGAAAAGGGTGGCTGCTTTCGCAGGCAGCCTTTTGTAAATCTTTTTTACGATTTATCTAACCGCTTTTTCTATCAGAAATTTTCGTAACTAAAGTCATCGCGAGTCAGCAGCATATCATTTTCATTACATAAAATCTCAAACGAATAGAGATTCCTTTCTAATACACTTCCTTCGAATACACTAAGATACAGTGCTGCTTCTTGGTATGTATCATACATGGAGGTAAGAGAATCTTGAATTGTATCACCAGTGGATAAAAAGTGTGTGATAAAAGCATTTTCACACATTGAAAAAATAGGTTCTGTTTCAGGCCTAACAGACGATATTTTGTTTTTATACCCTACAAAAACGCGACAGCCCTCCTTTCTGAGCTTACGACCTAATTTATTGGCAGACAAGCAACAGCAAGCATAAAATAAAGTTTTACCAAAGAAATAAGCATTTGACGAATTGATATATTCACCGCTATCAACAAACAACGTATCGTCAGAACCATGTACATAAGCCACAAAAATGAAAGGAACTTCATCAAGCGTTTGTATGTAATCTTGAATTGGTTTATTTTGGCATTTATCGGTATCAAAAACTTCGAGCGTAATACCTTCTGAATCCTTCACCTTGCGTACAAACCATTCTTGACTTGCCTCAAAATATCTACCGCATCTGTGATCTTGATTATCGTAAATAACAACTACTTGTATCATAAAAAAGGAGGGGTTTTATTTAATTTTATCAATGTCTCTTTGCATCATCGTAATCGCAGTACTAATGATGTTACTGGTCATTTTTTTCCCAAATGCGGTGTCTTTTCGTATTTCGTTTAATATATCTTCCAAGCTATATGCTGTGCCGTCAACTGTCATGTAGGGGGTTTCGCGTTTGAAGCGTTCATGCCGGAGTATCCATTCCTCTAAGATGCAATCTACACGGCTGTTGAGGTAGTCTATGGCTTTTTCGACCTGCTTTAGGGTAGCATGATAACCGTCTGTTTTATCGCCCAATGCCATGAGGTGATTATTGATGAAGGCTTTTAAGTCTTTTCGTGGTATATCTTCTATTTGTTTGGCAGTACTGACTATAAAATACAATAGCGAAGATACGCCCTGTAACTCTTGAAATAAATCAATACAATTGACTTTACCACCAAAATAATAATCCAAAATAATAATAGTCCTACGTGTTAAATGTTCTTTGACATAGGTTAGTCCATCATTTGGATTTTCCTTCCAAATAACATTTTCTTTGCCATAAGCTTGGCATAATTTGACAAAAATAGGACGAGTTCCCATATGTGGGTCGTCATCAATGATGATGATTTGAACGGGTTGTTTTTGCATAATTATTTTTCAAATGGAATAGTTAATCGAATGGTTACTCCTGTTGGTTGTAGTTCATTATCAACGACTTCTACGCTTCCGTCTAATGCCTCTACATTCATTCGAACCGCATATAATCCGATTCCTGCACCGCCTTGCTCGGCAGTTGTGGTAAAGTACATATCGAATACTTTATGCCTATTTTTTTCTGGGATCCCAATACCATTATCGGAGAACATTATATGTATTTCCTTATTATTTGCTTTTGCAGTACAACGTATCTTTCTCTCAAAATTACCCTCTGTTGATTTAATCGAGTTACTAATTAAATTAGTAATAATATCTTGAAAAAAAATAGTGTTTCCCAGTAATGATAGATTCGGTTCTATATCTAATTCTACCTTAATGTTTCTTTGAATAAATATCGTTTCGTGAGCATCGAATGTGCTTTGTATTAATTCTTTTACATTAAAAAATTCCTCCGGCAAATCTGTTTTTGCATATTTTAACATAAAATCTACGACCTTTAATAGTCGCTGAATTTCACGATGAATTCTATGGGCATATTCCTTAAAAAGATTTTCATTCTCTGTCGTTAGCGGCTCTTCATAAATGAATTGTGCTTCATCTTTTATGTTTTTAATGACTTCTCTTACAGCATGAGATACATTGGCTGCGAAAAGAGATAGAGACATTAAGCTGAAGTACATTTTCTCCTTGCGCTTTTCAGTTTTTTGGGACTCTTTATATTCTTCATTTATTGCGCTAAATCCTTGCTGTAATACTACTACTTGCTCTGCGATATTCGCAACTACTTCTTGTTTTTTACCATCATCTTTTGAATCTTTTTGGAGTTTTTTAAATTCTTTTTGGATGTTTTTTAAAACTTGCTCTGATTCTTTAAAAACTCCAAGATTTTCTTTTTTCTTTTCTCTTCTTTGAACTTTAAGGCTTTTCATAAATTCATCCAACTGATCATAGATAAAACCCTTCAAATCGCTATATTCTTGTGTCCCTTGAAAATCTTGTCGATTTGTAGCATCTTTTATTTTAGGATTATCATCACGAGTAATTTCAATAAACCCAATAACATCGCGGCTACCTATTCTATCAAAAGTTGCTCGCCATCTACGCTTATTAATTCCAAGTATATCGCGCCGTTTTTCATCTTTGGCTTCATATTCTGCAAAGGGCGTAGTAAGTATCCCATCTCGATAAATCTTTACTCCATCAATATTAACGGACGTTTTTTTATGGTGTGTATTAAATTTATTTTTAGCCTGTTCATCAAAGTAATAACAGTAAAACTTGATAAATCCGAAGCTCGGTTTCTCTCTTTCTAACGTAAGTAATTCCTGTTTTTCTTTATCAAAAAATAAATACTCTTGTTTATTTGTACCTTCATCAAAATTTAGCTGAAAGCTATGCGAAGAAAATTCTTTTTCTTTTGACTCAACAAATTTAGACTTTGCATAAGGCTCATATTCAGGAGCATGAATATGTATTTTAAAAGGATATTTAGATTCACTAAAAGGAGAAACCAACCTTGAAAGTTCTTTATAAGCACGTTCAATATCATCTAATGTCCATACCTCCCGTGGCTGTAAAAGTTCCAATGTAGTTCCATGTTCAAAAGTTGCATCTACATACTTATATTCATTTTCAACATCTGTAAAATTTAATTTAGTTTGCTCTCCATCAGCTAACTTTTCATACGTTAACCAATCAATTGTAACTACTAATTCTTTTTCTTGGTCTTTAGCTTTGGTTCTGATACGAACATAAGCACCTAATTTATCCACGGCAAAACGCCCAATACCTTTTTCTCCAATATAGCGACGCTTGTACGGTTCTGGTGAAAAAATAGATGTTCGTTTACTTTTCGTACCAATAACCATCCACTTATTTTCAATATCATCAAGTGTCATACCTATACCGTCATCCTTGATAATAATTTTACTATCTTCTCCTTTGTAACCGATGTTTAAAAATTGGATAGTAACGTTTTGAGCATTAGCATCATAAGAGTTTTTGACCAACTCAAATAAGGCAGTAATTCTGTCAGTAATCAAATCCTGACCGAGCAAGCGAAATGTATTGACATCAAAACGCCATTTGAGCGTATTATTAGTTGGTGGCATGGATTTCTAAGTGTTTAATGATACTTTCTCCGATAGCTTCGCCTAACCCAACGGGTACAGCATTGCCTATCTGACGAGCAAGGGCAGTTGCAGAAAATGGTACATCAGGATTAATAAAATCGTAACCACGCGGAAAGTCTTGAAAAATAGCGGCTTCACGCAATGAAATAGCTCTATCTGCTTTTGGATGCCCGAATCTTCCATTACCCAAACCTATACAATAAGTCGTCATTGTAGGAGCTACATCGTTCCAACTCATACGCCCGTACACACTACGAAAGGACTTGCCGCTCTCCTTTTTATGACATTCCAATTTAAGCTCATCATCCCATTCTCGCCAAAATCCGCCTTCGCGCGTAGCTTGCAAACGTCTAAGATTAAGTTCGCCCAATGTACGACCACGATGTAAAGGGTCTGTTTTACACACTTCTCCATTTTTCAATTCCGGTAATCCTTCTAATGCTTTTTCTACTGTAACATAATTTCCTTTACCATGTGTAGGCGCAATCATCTCTATTTGATGTTTATGTTTCGTACCAAATAAAACGAGTCTTTTTCTGCGTTGCGGTACACCATAATTTTGTGCATTTACATTAAAGTAACTCACTTTATACCCTTCATTGTCTATTTTGTCAATAAAATCTCTCAAGACAGCCCCTTTTTCAAATAATCTCAAAGACAAAACATTCTCCATTGAGATGATTTCCGGTTGTGTTGCTATGATTAAGTCCGCAAACGCATCAAGTAATTTCCACTTATTTCCTTTAGTGATTTCAGAAGGATTTTTACGTTTTTTATTATAAAGTGAAAAGGGCTGACAGGGCGCACAACCAACTAATATTTTCTTTTTTCCTTTAGGAAAAAAAGAGTTTAATTGCTCTGCACTAAGTTGAGATATATCTATATGATGAAATTTTGCGCCATCATTATTAGTCTCAAAAGCATAGGAACAGGAAGGGTCAAAATCCACCCCTGCCACCACTTCAAAGCCCTTTGCTTTCAAGCCGTGCGTCAGTCCTCCAACCCCACAAAATAAATCTACAACAGCGTATTCTTCTAACATACAATTTGTTTTTCATCAAAGATAAAAAACAAATTGTAATAATCAAAGGAGAAAAACACAACTAACTAATTATCAATAAATTACAATTAACTCTCCCCACCCCGAACAACCTCAACCCACCCCCCACTTTCCCGAGCATTAATCGCATTATCATACATCGCTTCGCAATACACCGAAGGCAGATAATACCGTCCTTCGTAGGCGGCATTTAGGAGGATGCTGTACGTGCGGGAGCTGCTACTACCGATGTCGAAATACGTATAAATACGGTCATCGCGAATGTCTTGATATTCGGCGTTGTCGTTGGTTAGATTATAGTCGATATTATCTAGGCGGATATTGTGGAGTTCCCAGCCGGCGGGGAAGACTTGGGTGAGTGCCATTTCCTCATAATTGCCGCGTTTGCCGGGATTTATGAGCGTTACCAGTGCGACGAAATCTGTGCCTTGTTCGATGCTGGTTGGGTCAAGTTTTTTGCCCTTTAGGGTTTGGTATTGGATGCTCATTTTTAGGTTGTTTTCGGCGGAGGTGGAGTCGCCTTGTAGGGGCTTGCCGTCGATGAGGACACGCGCATACAGTACGCCGTCGGATTCATTCGTCAGCGTCAGGGATTTGCTGTCGAGGCGGTATATTCATGCCCCGAACTGCTGGATGAACTGACGAATGTCATCCAACGCGATAAATTTGACAAGTACCTCAAAGCACCCCGCGAAAATTTTCTTACGCTACATCAAGACTTGACACAATTCGTTGATATTGAGTTAGTTTTCGCAGATAGCCCCGACCCCGACGACAACTACCTCTTCGACCTCGCCCTCCAACACCAAGCCGATTACCTTGTCACAGGCGATAAAAAACTACTCGCTATGGATAGTGTGGATGATGTACGGATTATTTCCTTGCGAACATTCGAGGACTTGATGAGTGATGTAACATAAAACGATTTTGCAAATCGTCTCTTGCGTATGTATGGCGTGACGATTTGCAAAATCGTTTTACGTGGAAAGGGTGGCTGTGGAGCAGGCAGCCTTTTGTAAAATTTGCATTAGCTTTTTCCTTCAAAAAAACACTGATGAAAAAACTTAAAATGAACGGTGATTGATTCAATGTTAATCATCAATAAAAGGTTTTCTTATAAAAAAATTTAAAACAAATATACAAAAAACAATCAACAGTACTAACAACATTCTCCAAACCCCAAATACTTTACACCCAACACATTTCGTTATACAAACCATGATAAAATCCGGTCAAATTATCTCTATCAATAGAGACTTACCTATCATAGGCGAGGTAGGCGATTTGTCTGTCGAAAATGAATTGGGGCAAAGCAAATATGGTAAAATATGGCGTTTGCGCGACCAAAGCGATAAGCGTAAATATTATGTATTGGAACACATCCAAAACATTGCTAATCAGGACACTATATTGAATCTAAAAACAGCCCTTGAAGCGGAGGCTGAATTTGATTTTTTACCACAAGTTTATGACCTTATTCAACTGGAAGATGGCAGCGTGATTGTTTTGGGAGAATATCTTGAAGGACTGCCTTTGTTACAATGGATTACGAATCACGCCAATCGCCCCTGGAAATCGAAAAAAGCGGTATTTATCGAATTATTGAATACTGTAAAAACGATACAGCAGCGCGATCCGGCGTTTTTATTTGATGCCGACAAGGTGATGGTCACGCCCGAAGATAAACTCAAATTTTGCGATCACGGTATTATCTCATATCCTATGCCGGAAGCCCCGATGGTGGCATATTCCGCTCCCGAATATCACCTCAATCAACAAAATATCAGTACAACTCGCGCCAATGTTTTCACACTCGGCAGTGTGTTATATGCTTTTGTAAAAGGGCTTCCTTATTGGAAATCGGAAGATAATGAGTCACCATATTCGGCGATGATAGAAGGTGGAGAACTTAGAAATAGTAATATTTTAGATACTTTCGATACGACATTTGAATATCCGGTAGAGGTAGCAAAGGCAGTACGAATTGCGACAAATTTCCGTGCAGAAAAACGATTTAGTAGTATTGATGCTTTTCTTCGTCACTTTCGTCAGGAGACGCTTCCCGATGTTCAATCACTTTCTACCGAACCCGTTTTCAAATCAAAAAACACCTCGCAACAACCGCTCAAAGAAAGAACAACAAATTATAAATTACGAAAAGGGCGAGTCGCGCTAATCGTAGCTTTACTGCTTGCTGCTTTCGCTTTTGGCGGATTTTATTTTCTGGGTGATCATGAAAAAACGCCCAAACTCACAATCGACGAACGCAAGGATTGGAACACCGCTATTGACAAAAACACGGAATATTTTTACCATAAATACCTCGCCAATCACCCCAACGGCGAATACACGGCTTTGGCTTGGGATATGATCGATACGATATATAATGCACCCGTCATGGAGCGAGAATTAATGGCTACTCGCTTTACGGGCAAGTATGCTCAGTCGGGTGATAGTAAGATATTTTCGATGCGTTTTACTGAGATTACACCCAATGCGGGTGACTATGATTTTAAGTGCAGCGTCAATATGGGATCGCAACGCAAGGCACTCATTGGTTCCATTGATATGGATAGCTACGCGATTAGTTTTGAAGAACTGGGCGAGGACTATCCAAAATTAAGTATCGTTTCCGGTCGCTTGTATAAGCGTCAAAATAAAATTTTCATCGAATCAACCGATGTTGAGCAGTACTGGGTTTTGAGAGATTAATTTGAAAGTTTTTTGACAAAAAAATGTGACCAAAATAACAACATACATGTCTTATAATGCGTATCCATTACCAAAAGTTGTTTTTTGAATCATGAGACGTACTAAGAAAATCCACTCCGGTCATCTACTTTTGGCAGAGCCATTTATGCTCGACCCGTATTTCAGACGGGCGGTAGTCTTGCTGTGCGAACATGGCACGGAAGATGGCACGATAGGCTTTATCCTCAACAAATCTGTGCGGATGCAAGTCACCGAACTGGTCAATGATTTTCCTGAATTTGAAGCAGAAGTATATTACGGCGGACCCGTCCGAACAGATACGCTACATTACATGCACACGCTGGGCGAACAACTCGAAGGCTCGGCTCACGTCGTAGATAATATCTATTGGGGCGGACATTTTGACCAACTCAAAATAATGATTGACAATGGCATGGTCGGAGAGGATGATATTCGTTTTTTTGTTGGTTATTCGGGCTGGGATTCCACCCAACTCGAAGCAGAAATGCAGAAAGGCTCTTGGATTCTTCAAAATGCACAAACCGATTATATCTTCAAAGAAAACTACGATAAACTCTGGGAAGAAGTACTCCACGACAAAGGCAATGTCTTTTCTGTGATAGGAAAAGTCCCTGATTTTGTGGCACTTAATTGAAGGTCAGTTTATTGAGTTTATCAGTTTATAGAGTGATTAGTTATCATAAAAACATACGCTTATGTGTATGCAGAAAATTAGGGCGTATCCCCTTCGGGGTCGGGCTATCCGGCACTCTCTCCGTTCCGCTATCGCTCCACTTCGTTCAAACAACACCTCCTATCCCTTACGCGGCAAGCCCGAAAATTAGTTGATTGAGTTTATAAAGTTTATAAAGGAAAAAATATCGTCTGTCGTCAATCGTTCGCCGTTTACCGTCTGTCGTCCACCGTCTAATACACATCCAATCTTTTCACTTTACTGACATAATAAATAAGTGAACATTTGAAGTTCATACCAAAGTGGCGCGAAGACGTGTAAACTCCATCATCATTTGCTATGCGCCAATCTTCATGATTGATGTCGAGCATACTGACTGTGCCCTTGAGTTCAGCTTGAAAGACGAGATGTTGCGTCAAAAAACGTTCCCAACCTGCCGTACCTGTCAGCGCAACGTCCATCGCTTTATACAAGACCAAATCATTCGCCGGTGGATACTCTACATTATCATTAAATACTCTATTAAAAACGAATCTGTCATCCGATATACCGTTGACCGTATAATCCAATTCCACATCATACAAAGCTCCGATTTCTATTCCTGCTCCCCAGAAAAACTTGGAATCGCCAATGTCCATATCACCTTCTTCTATTCCCATAATACGTTTGTACATCAACGGAATACGAAAATACACAAAACTTAAATCCTTGCCAACCAAGGCATTGCGCTTACCTTCACCATACACATTACGTACATCTTGGTAATGATATTCTTGCCAAGACAATACTACTTCCGCATGAATGGTATGTCCCTTTTTCAGTGTCACACCACCTACTATACCGCCTGTATAAGTCGTCTCCGGTGTTGGTGACATATTCGCCAAACCATAATTGTGCTGTCCTACCATCCCAACCGTTCCGACTCCTCCTGTAATGCCGAAGTAAGAACCACGATTTGTCGTAGGCTCTTGCTGTGCTATCGCAAAGTAGGTAAATTGTAGTAACAGTAAAATAACGAGAATTCGTATAATCATTGTTCGAGCGTTTAATGTACAAATATAGTCGAAATTGGATGAGGAAAGGATGCAAACTGTGCATATTTATTACATTTATTACATTCGATTTTTTTTTAACCTTAAAAAAAAGAACGCCGACGGCGTTCAAAATGTTATCTTTGCGGTTTCGTTTATTTTCAAATTTGTTTATCAAAATACAAATAAACGCATTAGTAAGTCAACAAGGAGCAGAGCAAATTTTTAATTTACTCAAAATTGTTTTGTGAGACATCGTACAGGCGATTTCAATCGCCATGTAAAAATAATTCGCAAATTGTTTATTTTCAATTTTTTATAAATAAAAAATATTAGACATAGCGATTGAAATCGCCTGTACGAGAGATTACAAAAAACACAAATTGAAAATTTGTCCTGCATCCAGTCAACAAGTCAATAAAACATGATTAGCGTTTCCAATATATTTGTCAAATATAGTGATCGCATCCTCTTGGATAGCGTAAGTTTTGTCATCGGTGTACGTGAGCGGATAGGTTTAGTCGGAAAGAATGGAACCGGTAAATCGACTATCCTAAAAATCATCGCCAAGCACCAAAGCCCTGATAGCGGTTCGGTGACTTACCCTTCGGTCTATTCTTTGGGTTTTTTGCATCAAGAATTGGAATTACCACAAGGCAAAACCGTCATGGCGGAAGCCTTGACCGCATTTGATAATATCAAAAAACTCGAAACCCGTATCAACGAAATCAACGAAGAAATCACTATACGAACCGACTACGAAAGCGATGCGTATAGCAAACTTTTGGAAGAACTTTCTGATGCTAATGAGCGATTTGGGCTGTTCGGCGGTTACAATATGGAAGCCGAAGCCGAGCGCGTATTGCGCGGTCTGGGCTTCAAGCCTTCTGATATGGACAGGCAAACGAGCGAGTTTAGCGGTGGTTGGCAAATGCGTATCGAACTCGCCAAAATCATCCTACAAAAGCCTGATTATCTGCTACTTGATGAGCCGACTAACCATTTGGACATTGAGTCGATTATCTGGTTGGAGAATATGCTCAAAAACTACGAAGGCACAGTTGTCGTCATTTCTCACGATAAAACTTTCCTCAATAACGTCACCAATCGAACCGTAGAAATCGAATTAGGAAAAATTTATGATTATAAAGCATCTTACAGCCAATACCTCGCACTCCGAGAAGAACGCCGCGAACTACAAGGCAAAGTTTTCGCCAATCAGCAACGTGAGATTGCGCGTAAAGAACGACTCATAGAAAAATTTCGCGCGAAAGACAGCAAAGCCAAATTTGCCAAATCTCTAATCAAAGAATTGGATAGAATGGATAAAATCTCTATTGATGTTGAGGACAATTCGGCGATGCGTTTGCGCTTTTTACCCGCGCCACGTTCCGGTCAAGTCGTCGTGGATGCTCAAAAGGTCGTCAAGCAATATGGTGACTTGATGGTCTTGGATAAAGTCGGTTTTCAGTTGGATAGAAATCAGCGCGTGGCTTTTGTTGGTAGGAATGGTGAAGGTAAATCTACGCTCTCCAAAATCATTGCGGGTGTACTCGGTAGTACATCAGGCAAAATCACACTTGGACACAATGTAGATATTGCTTACTACGCTCAAAATCAAGCAGAAACACTTGACTCTAAAGCGACATTACTGGAAGCGATGGAAGACGGTTGTCCCGACGAATTACGTACTAAATTGCGGAGTATCTTGGGTGCTTTTTTATTTAGTGGCGAAGACGCTGAAAAGAAAGTATCGGTGCTTTCGGGTGGTGAACGCGCTCGCCTCGCATTGGCAAAGATGCTTCTCCGACCTGCCAATTTGCTCATCCTTGATGAGCCTACGAATCACTTAGATATTATTTCAAAAGACATTTTAAAACGCGCCTTACTCGCTTATGACGGCTCATTGATAGTCGTATCGCATGATAGAGATTTCTTGCAAGGACTCACTGAACGTACTATCGAATTTCGGGACAGACAACTCCATGAGTATCTCGGTGATGTGAAATATTTTCTTGACAAAAGAAAGGTTGATAATTTTCGTGATGTCTCTCTCGGAAAAAATGCCGATGGCACTCCCCCACCCTCTTCACCTGCTCCACAAGCAGTCGTAGAACTCAGCCCAGAAGAGAAAAAAGCCCGTCATAATCAAAAGAAACAACTCCAACGCGACCTCCACAATGCAGAGCGAAAAGTCGAAAAAACAGAAAAGAAAATCGCTGAATACGAAGCAAAAATGGCAGAGCCCGGCTTTTATGAAAGCGATACCTCTGCCGACACATTAAAAGCCTACGAGCAAGCGAAAACCGACCTCGAAACCGCTATGGAAGCCTGGGAGAAAACACAAGAGCAGTTTGATGCTTTATAATTTAAGAATCTTCTATTGAGGATATAGTGTCAATTATCGCTTTTCTGAGGCGATTTCTCTCAATGTTATAGTTTTCATAATCTATTATACCGATACGATCATTATGTTCTAAAGTATGTAATCTTTGAGATAACAGGATTGTTTCACTATACTGTGATATTTCATTTTTATTGGCATAGTCAGTTATAATATCAACGGCTTTCCGAAGATTATCTTTTCCAACACACTCTTTAGCTTCTATTAAAGGTAAAGTCGTATCATCATGTGCCAATGCTTTTGTGATTGCGTGTTCTGCCAACTTTCTATTATCAGGGTAAATAAAGTCAGAGTCAATGTTCAAGGTTTTTAATTTGGCGAGTACATATTCTCGCAGTCCTTTGTGTATGTTGATACATTTTGCAAAATGATTAGTGTAACCCTTCTGTCGAAATTCTTTATCTTCAAGCATATCTTTCATTGAGTCCATATCTTCACGATATACCGCTTCCAGTGGATAAAAAGGGTGATTGTTATAAAAAAATACTCCTTCCTGATTGACGATATTGCTATTGCTTTTATCTGCTTGTACAAGTCGAATGGGATAGTTGATTATTGGAGCATAGAAGCTTTTATTTTGGCTGTCATTTTCGTCAATATTATTTGTTAATTCTTCTATATCAGCATAGTATTGATTATTTGCATTCGCTATATATAACGAGCAGTAATAATCAATTGAGTTGCTCGACGGATACCTTTGTATCGTATTGACAGCAAAAAAAAGTCCTACAAATGGATTGTGAGAAAAATCTAACAATGGAGTTGGTACACCAAAATGCTGCATGTAACTCAAATAAGAAAAAACATCATCAATTCGATAAGTATTCAACAAGTTGGGAATGGTGGAATTGTTCCAATTTTGGCTTTCGATTATCAAGCGTTCTATGAAACTAATGTAAGATTTGTTTTGGCGGTCTAATTGCTGTTCTATCCAAAATCTCTGCGAAGAAGTGTATAGTTTGTACTTAGCTTCGCTGACTCCTATGTAAAGGCTTTGCTCTTGATTATGAGCAACAGAGAGCCTTCGCCAAAGGTCATTGAAATCTTCCTTCGTATCTATAAAAGAAGCACCTTCTTCAAAGTAGTCGCCTTTTTCGTCTAAGTCAGAATACTCTTTAAGCCTGTTCATATCCGGCTACGGTTTTTTGTAAAGTATTGACGGTATGAAGCAGATGGGAATTGACCCGATTAAAAATAATATTGGCATCAACATCACTAATCACGTTTTTCTTTTGGTCTTTTTGTACTCTATTTAGATAAGAATATAAGATTAATAGCTCTTTACTTTCTTCCATTTTTTTGATGTACTGATTATCTAATAGTATTTTCATTCCTTTTTGGACTTTTCCTTTGGCAATTTGGTCTTTGGCTTTATCAAATATATCTGTCGGAATATCACCATTGACTGGTGGTGGCACAGCAACACGCGGTGGGGTTAACTTAATAGAAGTATTCTGGATAGATAAAACCACATCTCTCAAAGTACTGGTTACTTCAAACCATGCACTGTCCTTATTTCTCCATAAGGCAATAGCTTCTTTATTGTAAGGAAGTGAATGAAACCCCTCTAAAGGTGTGCCATGAAGATAAGTCGATCGAATCAATATTGGTATAATGATAATTTCTCCTCTTCGATATTTCTCAATAGCTGTCTGTAATTCAGTACTATGAATATAATCACTGGCTATAAAATCTGGACTGACTAATAGTAAGATAATCTGTGCTGCCTCCAGTGCCTCTTTAGTTTTCTCTTTCCAATTATCTCCAGGCTTTATATCCTCATCATGCCATACTTTAATCACTTGTTCTCTACTCATAGAAGCAAGTGATACCAATAACTCATCTTTAAACATCTTATCTTGATGAGTATAGGAGATAAATACATTAATCGGCTTTTTTTTCATTACACGTTTTTTAAAACTTATCCAATATACAACATAATCTTCTCAAATTCAAAATTCACTTATCGTTTTTTCGATAAAAATGCTTAATTTGGACACGAAAAAAACATTTATCATTCAAGTATTCTTTTATCGTGAGTAAACGCCGAACAATCAAAAAAGAAACACCGACGAGGATTTCTAAAAGCGGTTTTTTATCCAATCAAAAGCTACATATAATCACTATTGGTTTATTGGCAACGGTCTTGTATGCCAATACAATTGGATGCGATTATACGTGGGATGACGCGATTGTTATTACAGAAAATGACTTTACAAAAACGGCTGATTTCAGAGGTATTTTCAGCAAAGATACCTTTCACGGTTTTTTTAAAGAAAAGAAAAATCTCGTCGCAGGCGGGCGGTATCGCCCCTTGACTCTGGCGATGTTTGCAGTGGAGTATCAGATTTCGCAAAAGCCGTTTATCGGGCATTTGTTGAATATTATTTGGTATGCCTTGACGGGGATTGTTTTGTATCTCCTACTGCTCAAAATGTTGAATCTTCAAAAAGACCCTGACCAGACCAAAGCATGGTTTATTGCATTGGTAGCAAGTCTTTTATTTATTAGTCATCCCATTCATACGGAAGTAGTATCAAACATCAAAGGACGAGATGAAATCATGACTTTGCTCGGTGCATTGACAGCTTTATATTTTGCATTGAGGGCATATTACGAAAAAAAAATAGGTTTTGTCATACTCACTTTTATCAGCTTTTTTTTGGGTTTACTGGCAAAGGAAAATGCAATTACTTTTCTGGCGATTGCACCGCTTGTGTTTTACTTTTTCACAAAGGCAAGGCTTAATGAAGGGATTAAATATACCGTGCCGTTTTTTGCCGCAGCAGCAGCTTTTTTGATCATCCGAACCAGTATTTTGGGAGCGGATTTTGGTAGTACTTCCACCGATTTGATGAACAATCCTTTTATGAAGATAGTCGGTGACAAGTGGGTCGAATTTAGCTTTGCAGAACGCATGGCTACCATCACTTTTACACTGGGCAAATACCTTCAATTACTCATTGCGCCGGTGACACTTACACATGATTATTATCCGCGTCAGATTGATATTATGACTTTTGGCAATTGGAAAGTACTCTTATCACTATTCGCATACGTGGGCATGGGTGTGTATGCCTTGATGCGCTTGCCTAAACGTGATATAATTGCTTTCGGAATTTTATTTTTCCTCCTTACCTTGTCCATCGTTTCTAATATTATTTTTCCGATAGGAACAAATATGTCTGAACGTTTTATGTTTATGCCTTCGGTAGGATTTTCGATTGTCGTGGCAACTTTGCTATGGCGATTGGGACGTTTTTTACATGAAAAAGAAATTACGTCATTCGCTGATTTAAAGGGAGTTGTGGCGATTTTGGGTATTGTTTTATTGTTATTTAGTATAAAAACGATTCATCGTAATCTCGCATGGAAAGATAATTTTACATTGTTTTCGACAGACATTAAAACGTCTGATAATAGCGCGAAACTCCTCAATGCAATGGGCGGAGAACTTACCACACGCGCACTTTTACTCGAAAATAAAACTCAAAAAAATGCTATGCTTTCCGAAGCTATTATTTATTTGAAAAAAGCCATAACGATACATCCAACTTATGCCAATGCTTATCTTTTGCTCGGTAATGCACACAATTATTCAGGGCAATATGACACCGCCATTTCATATTATAAAAAATCGCAGCAGTATAAACAAGGCTACAAAGAAGCGATGAATAATGAGGCGATTACTTACCGCGAAGCGGCAATGAATTGTTTGGAAGAAAAGAAAGATGTGGAGAAAATACCGGGTTATTTGCAAGAGGCTTTACGAGGCTTTGAGGAGACGAGGCGATATTATCCCGATTATCCTGATCTTGATGCGAATGTAGCGATGACTCATCGGACGAATGGCAGATACTACGGCGAGATTCGTCAAGACCCCAATCAAGCTTTAATACATCTTAATCAAGCATTGAAATATAACCCAGATGATACGGAAACGCTGCGCTTGATGTCGCTTTGCTACGGGCTCGCCAAGCAACACGATAAGATGATAGAAGTACTCGAAAAACTCATTGCAAAACAGCCGGACAGTGGTATTCTTTACCTTAATATGAGTAGTGCTTATTACGAAAAAGGTGACCTGCAACGCGCTGAAGAACTCCGCCAAAAAGCCTATCAATTGAATCCGGGCTTGCGACAGTAGTTGGAGGGAATAAAATGTGAATTGGCAGACATAAAATGTCTGCCAATTCATATTATCTTGTCTATTTTTATTTCTATTTTCCGAGCTTGTATGATACAACAATCATCAGCGTTTTATTATCTCCGCTTGAGGCGATGTAAGGACTGATTCTTTTTCCAAATTCAAATCTTAATTCAGAAGAAAATCTGGCAGAAGTAATGCCAAGCCCTGCAACAATTGAAAAGTCTTGTTTTTTAATGTAATTTATAGCCTTTCCGGTTTCAGTAGTAGGGAGAGCATAAAGTTTTCTTTCCCTCACAATTTCATTAACTTGCGTAATTATAACACTAATCCCAACACCCCCATTTATATAAGGTCTGATTTTTTCGGTTGGTATTGTGTATCTGAACAGTGTATTGAGTTGTAAATAGCCCAAGTTCAATTTCACATCACTAATAGCATATACATCTTCCGATTGTATGTCTTCATGGTGAGTTGAACCGCCTATTGAGTTGTAAATTAATTCATTTCGTAAAGCATACCTCCCTCTGCTTCTGTCTCCCAGTATATTGAGATATGCACCGAAAGAATAAGTCGGCGAAATATCAAAATCCATATCTCCCAAATCATGGGTCATCGTACCTATAAAGTCCAGTTTGTTTGCACCCAGCCCGATTAATACACCGGGTTCAATTTGAATCTTTACTTTTTCCTTCTTAGCAGAAAAAGAGCTCGATGCACTATTGCATGTATTATATCCTTCAAATATAGCGACTAAATCTCTTCGTTTGTATTCAGCGTCTTTAACTGCAAAAAACAGCCCGTCACAATCTGTAAGGGCTTCATTCAATTGTCCTTTATATTGCTCAAAAGGAATAATAGCTCGTTTATTTTTGAGGAGTTTAATGTATTCTGTATAAATGAGTTCTTCCGCAAAGAGGTCGTCTTTTTCTATAAAAAAATGTTCTTTGCCTACCTCATCATAAAGAAAGTAAAGATTGGCTTTCCCTTCTACCAAAATCCTCAAGAAAATAGTTCTTTTTTTAAAAATAGGCTTTCTGGAGTGATTGATTTCGTTCACTTTTATTGGTGCAATATTTACATCAACGGTTCTACGTACATAAGATTCTTTTTCATCAATGCCAAAACCTTCTATTGTCTTGATAGTCATGGCAGTTGATTTTTCAGCTTCATTCGTCTTAAAGCGAATTTTTTTAGGATTTACTCTCCATTCTTGAAAATCAATAAGTCCGCGTACAGTTTCGCCATCCGATTTGATGATATAGCCAGGCAGATAATTACTTTGTGCAGCTGTGTGTTGATAATAAAAGAAAGCTAAAAATAGGGTTAATAATTTGTACATTTTCATGGTTAGATGTTGTCTGTTAAAAAATACGGTTGATTAATAGTACAAATTTAGGCAATTTATATAGTTTGGGCAATTATATTTTTCGGCATTTTCCAGAAAAAAACGGTTAAAAAACAAAACACACAAAAAAATTACACTTTATAATAATTTAACAATCAACAAATTGCATCTCAAGAAAACAATTTTGGATAATGTTTTTTCTTTATTTTAAATAAAAATAGCCACTTCACAAAATGTGAAGTGGCTGTTAATTTCATTAGGTAAAAATTTGTCCGTGGATTAGGTTATTCCATATCCCACCATAATCTTGTACTCATATCATCAGGATTACCCGTTATAGCATTCAGTGAATTTCCATTACGAGTCTGCTCCGAAATCGGATATGGCAAACGCACAGGAATCACAGGATTTACGGCAGCGTCAGGAAGTGTAAGCTGTGGCTCACCTAAGCGTCTCCATTCAGCCCATGCTTGCGTACCGTTCATATAAGATGCCAACCATTTTTGCATACCAAGGGTTGCCTTCCAATTGCCTGAATCGTAAGAATTCACAGCAAGGTAGTCAGAGATAGCACCACTGTTATCATTAAAACCCCAATATTCCATAGAGGCAGTAACACCTGTATCATAAGCAGCAGCAGCATCGCCTGAAAGAATACCACGCTCATAAGCCTCTGCCAGTAAGAATTGTACTTCGGCATGATCCATCAATATAGCAGGTTCTTTTGCAGAACGTACTCGTGCAGATGGACGTGAAGTAGTTGACTTGAGTGCAAATGCTTCTTCATCAGTAAGTCCATAAGGCATACCTACATAAGTGCCTGAATTCGTAGTATCTGCATAGACCGTCAAGCGCGGATCGTTTCTATCCTTAAGTGCATTAACTAACACATCAGATACACAAAAATCATCACGATTATTGATGACATTATCTACATACAAAGGATTGGCAATATCAGGGTTTTCCAAGAAGTTGAACAAGGCGTTTTGAGCATTACTGCTGATAAAACCTCCTGAAATACCATTGATAACTGTAGAAGCAGTTGCTTCATCAACGTTGGACATACGTATAGCCATACGTAATAAAAGAGAGTTTCCAAAGGCATGCCAGTTAGCAGTACTACCGCCATAGATAATGTCACCGGTATTGAATGACCCTGCTCCCGTATCCATAGAAGCCAATGCGTTTTTGAGTTTTTCTACCAAACTGGTGTAAACACTTTGCTGACTATCATAACTTGGATTCGGATATTGGTCTATATCCAGTGCTTGCGAATATGGAATGTCTCCAAAGCCATCTACAAGAACATGAAACGCATAGGTTTGAAGAATATCAAGAACTGCGAGTTGATTAGCTTTGATAGGTGCATCAAGTTCATTGTTAGCACTGACCAATTCACCAGCTTCCTTTAATTCTTTTATTACATTGGAATAAATATCTACCCAAAGACCGTCAAAGGTGTTTCCATCTACTAAGTATCGAGATTCCTCAGCATACTCGTTTTGAGACCAATGCTGTACGAGTAACATCGTCCATTCACCATTATAATTGCGCCCCCATACACGTTCGGCAAGTTCATACTGCGCTTGTGTGAGTAGGTTTTCAGGCAAGACCTCTGTTGGATTGTTCGGGTCTATATTAAGGTCAGTGATGTCTTTACATGCATTGAATGTAAACAAACAGGCACCGACGAAAAGTATTATGCTGTATTTTATAATATTTTTCATGTATGTTTATTTTGATAAATTGGTGATTGGTGATTGGTAATTAGTTTTTATTATCATTAAGTACCAATCACTATTCACAACTTAAACTTATTTAGAATTTAAATCGAAGGTTGACACCATAGCTGCGCGTAGAGGGTACTTGAGCATTCTCAAGTCCTTGATCGTTACCAGCACCTGTGATGATTTGTGGGTCAAGGTAAGGCAATGCAGCTGATAGTATTGCAAGATTACGTCCATAAAGTCCGATACTTACATCACGGATACCCTCACCCAATAAACCTGCTGGTAAATTGTAGCTTAAGCGGAGTTCTCTTAATTTTAAGAAACTTGCATCATATACATTCGGAGCAGCTCTTCTCCAATACCCTTGATAGTAGGCTTGCGGGTTAACAGCTACGGTATTTTCGCCACCTTCAGCAGTAACACCGTCAAGTACCATACCGTTTTCGCGAATACCTGTCTGACCCTCATACTCTACTGTTTCAGGGTGCATACCAGAGTATTTTGCCCATTGAAGTGAACTAGAGTGCATAACACCTCCTTTCTGGAAATCAAACAAAGCACCTGCTGTCAAGCCTTTGAAGTTGAGTGTAGTACTAAAACCACCTGTCCAATCAGCGATAGCAGAACCTAAAAATACACGTTGTGGTGTAAAATTATAATATCCGTTTGCATCGACTGTCGGACGACCTTCATTACGGATGATATTACCTTCATCATCTTCTTCATAATTTTCTCTAACAAAATCTTGCCCGTACAACGCCATATAAGGAACGCCCTCTTGAATACGTAAATCAGCCGCCCATGTAGTTCCACGACTGATACTTTCTACACCTTCTGTCAATTTTACTACTTCATTATTTTGGCGGAAGGCATTCACGCCAATATCCCAGCTAAAGTTCTCCGTTTTTACTGGCGTAGCAGTCAGCATCATTTCCCAACCCCAGTTACGCATTTCACCTGCATTGAGGATACGTGATGTACGTCCCGTAGCAGCAGAAGTAGGCACAGTGAAGATTTGATCTTTGGTAGAACGATCAAAATAAGCTACATCAAATCCAATACGACCATTCAAGAAACGTAAGTCAAGACCTACTTCATATTCGGTGGTATATTCAGGTTTTAGTTCAGGATTGTTCAGTGAATTGGGTACTGCGGCACGTGGAGCGGTTCCAAAATTCGGTGTAACTAAGTTATAAACATTTAACAAGGAATACGGGTCAGCATCGTTACCTGAACTTGCATAACTTCCACGTACTTTGGCAAAAGAGAGCGGACCGAGTTTACCAAGTCCGGGAATATCCGTCAAGACAGCACTCAATGAAACTGAAGGGTAAAAGTATGAATTACTACCTTTAGGTAGCGTCGAAGACCAATCATTTCTTGCACCAACATCAAGGTAGAGAAAGCTTTTATAACCGAGTGATGCTGTACCAAACACAGAGTTGATACCATAGTCCAACACATCAGTTTCAATACTTGCAGCACTAGCCGAGTTGTCAAGATTGAAGAAACCTTCCAAACTCAAGCCCCCTACTGTAGAGCCTGTAGTTGTCAAACGATTTTGACGCATGACATTTCCTCCTAAAGCACCCGTAATAGAGAAATCACCAAAGCCTTTATTAAAGTTTAGGCGACCTTCAAAGTTATTTTCCTGAAAACTTCTATCCGTTTCAATGTAAGAAGAAGTCTCTACTGATGCTTTAGGAATACCTGAGCGAGCAGAGAAATCATAGAAGTCAGTACCCGCACGACCAAATAAACTCAAGCCTTCTGTGAGTTTTAGAGTAACGTTGGCATTCCCGAAGAAACGATTACGAGTATCTTCTTGTAGATAGTTTTCGCGTACCCAGTAAGGACTGTCGAAGAAATAAGGAGAAGAATCGAAATAAAGCAGATTACCGTCTTCATCTATTTGAGGTCCGGTAGAATTCCAAGTATATTGTCTTCCATCTTCATAATAAACATTATCACGCAAACGGTCTAAATCCAGTTGTGTCTGCCACCATTGTGTAAAGGCTTGCATTGGATTACCATTATTATAACCCGTGATATTTCGATTTTCAGCATCCGTGCGAATGTAATTCCCACTCAAGCCAACCGACAATCGGTCATTCAAATTATAACTGGAATTAATATTCAAACCATTTTTCTGTAACTCCGCATTTGGAATAGTACCCGATTGAGTTGTGTTAGAATATCCTAAACGGAATGTACCTTTCTCATTTGCTCCAGATATTGCAACAGAGTTTTGAAAAGTTTGCCCTATTTCAAAAAAGTCTTCGTATCCAGCACCTGGAGCTACCCAAGGACGGGTCTCCCTGTAGTTAGATGATAGTGGATCCCATGAATCCCAGTGGCGTACAGATCGGTTCGGGTCGTATTTCGGTCCCCAAGCACCATCTTTTGAATAGACAGGGTGAAGATAAGTTGTACCATTTTCAGTATCCGTGAACTCATAAAAACCATGATCGGTGTCTGGATTGGTCGCACCACCACCATACTCACGTTGATGTGGAAGCAAATTTGCTACTTGGTCAAAACCGATTGACGAGTTTACTTCTACGCCAAAACCTTTCTGACCTGAGCCATCTTTAGTAGTGATTAAGATAACACCGTTAGCACCACGTTGACCGTAAAGTGCTGTTGCTGCCGTACCTTTCAATACAGACATAGATGCAATATTTTCTGCATCAATGTCTTGTGCCATATTACCGTAATCATAGGAATTTGCATCACCAAAGCCACGTTGCTGTGCGTTGGTCGCAAAGTTTGAATTATCAATCGGTACACCATCCACTACAAATAGTGGTTGATTATTTCCCAAGAATGAATTTGAACCACGAATCGTGATGCGCGAAGAACCTCCAAGCGTAGAAGGGCTACCCTGAATTTGGATACCTGCCACTTTACCTTGAAGAGCGTTGACCACATTGGTTTCGCGAGCATTCGACAAATCCTCGCCACTAACTTCTTGTACCGAATAGCCCAATGACTTTTCGTCACGGCTAATACCAAGAGCTGTTACGACTACATTGTCCAATAAGACTCCTTCTGTCATCATGAAGCTGAGACTATTTGAATCACCAATGCTTAGTACTTGGTCTGCAAAACCCGTGTAGGATACCTTGAGATTCGTTGATCCCTCTGGCACTTTGAGAGTATAGTTACCATCAATATCCGTAGTAGTACCGACTGTCGTACCTTCTACGAATACATTAGCAAATGGTAGTGCTGCGCCGGTGTCGTCGGTCACAGTACCCGAAATGGTGCGTTGTGCCATGACCGTAGCCACGCCCATTAGCATCATCGCGAAAATTAATAAAAAATGTTTCATACGTTATAAAAATTGATTTTTGATTAAAAAAATGGCTTAGGATTGGTTTTTAGGAGTGTAAAAATACTATTTTTTTTATGATTAACTTAACAATCTCTTAACTTTTATAATGTATTAATGAATGTTAAAACAGTTGTCTTTCTACGCGTATAAAAATCGCCTTTAATCAGAACAATGTTCTGATTAAAGGCGATTTTCCTTATAAAATTTTTAAAATAAAAACTGTTAAAATTCCGAAGTGAAGTGAAACTGTACTTTTGGAAAATCTTCTTGTGCCATTTTGAGCATCCAAGCGGATTCTGCCAAAAAGACTTCCTTTCCTTCCTTATCCAAAGCAATAGAACGCTGTTTTTTCTTCATAAATTCAGTCAAATCTGCCGGATTTTCAGCACTCAACCAACAGGCTTTGTGCAAACGTACAGGCGTGTAACTACACGATGCACCATACTCGTGTTTGAGGCGATATTGGATGACTTCAAATTGAAGCGCACCCACCGTGCCGATGATTTTCCGGTTATTAATCGTCTGTGTAAAAAGCTGCGCTACGCCCTCGTCCATGAGTTGATCAATGCCTTTTGATAGCTGTTTGGCTTTCATCGGATCGGCATTTTCTATGTATTTGAATAATTCGGGTGAGAAGCTCGGAATTCCTTTAAAATGTAGGGTTTCGCCTTCGGAAAGCGTGTCGCCGATTTTGAACTTGCCAGAATCGTGCAGACCAACTATATCGCCCGGAAATGCCTCATCAATTACTTCTTTTTTGGATGCCATAAAAGAGGTCGGACTCGAAAATTTCAGCTTTTTTCCGCTTCTGATATGTAGGTAGTTTTTATTCCTTTCAAACAGCCCCGAACTGACTCGCACGAAAGCAATACGATTGCGATGATTGGGGTCGATATTCGCATGAATCTTGAAAACAAAACCTGAAAATTTACTTTCAAAAGGGTCGATTTCACGCTCTTCGGTGTGGGTAGCTTGTGGGTGAGGGGCAATCTCCGTAAAGCAATCCAACAATTCTTTTACACCAAAATTATTAATCGCAGAACCAAAAAATACGGGCGATAATTTTCCTTCGCGGTAACGTTCTACATCAAAATTATCATAGACTTCTTCTGCCATACCGACCTCTTCACGAAGTTCTTTGGCAAGGCGTTCGCCGATGAGTTGTTCGAGTCTATCGTCCGTCAAATCGGTGATACGAATAATATCTTCTTCGTCTTCCTGCTTTCCGTGCGGACGAAAAAGCAGCAGCTCTTTTTTATACATATTATATACGCCTTTAAAGTCCGGTCCCATACCGATGGGCCAACTCAAAGGGCGTACACGCAATTTTAATTTTTGTTCGATTTCGTCCAATAAGGTAAAACCGTCTTTTCCGTCCCTATCCAATTTATTAATAAAAACAATGACAGGTGTATCGCGCATTCGGCAAACCTTAACGAGTTTTTCGGTTTGCGTTTCTACACCTTTCGCTACATCTATCACCACGATTACACTGTCCACAGCCGTCAGTGTCCGAAAAGTATCTTCCGCAAAATCTTGGTGACCGGGTGTATCTAAAATATTGACTTTCAACCCATTGTATTCAAATCCCATCACGGAAGTAGCTACCGAAATACCTCTTTGTTTTTCGATTTCCATGAAGTCGGAAGTCGTGGAATGTTTAATTTTATTGGACTTAACCGCTCCTGCCGTCTGTATCGCTCCTCCAAAAAGAAGGAGTTTTTCGGTCAGCGTCGTCTTACCCGCATCGGGGTGACTGATAATCGCGAAAGTTCGTCGCCGTTTGATTTCTTCTTGAAAATTCATCGGGCAAAGGTAAGGAGTTTTGGTATGATTTTTTGGTGAGAACGGTTAATTTAGCAAAGAAAAGCCGTTCCAACATTAAGTCGGAACGGCTGTATTTATTTCATATTATGCTATCAATCTATTTTTTGTACTTGTTTAGTGTCTATAGGTTCGCCATCAACAAACCATGTTACCCAATACACTCCAACGGGCAGTTTGGAAATATCAACGGACACATTTTGTAGTCCGACATCATACACTTCCTACTGCTTTTGAAGCGTACCGATACTATCATAGATACCAATTTGATAGATACTTGTGCGCTCCGTTTCCGGTATATCCATTTTTATATCTAAGTTTCCGGTAGTTGGGTTGGGATATACTTCAAAAAGGGTTTTAGGAAACTCGGAAGTAGAGAGGCGATTATTAGTGGTGTCTCTGTGATCGTCGGGAAAATCCGGAACATGAGGAGGACTAAAGGGTGTTAGTGTTATAGGTATTTTAAAAGGTAATGAATACAAAGAGGATACTGTACAGCCCGCATCTTTTATTCTCACATAATAATTCCCTTTGTCTCCTACCGGATGGGCGATTTTACTACATAGATCTACATTTAATGACGGTGCTTCAAACTTGTCTGGTAGCCAATAGTAGTCGTAGAAAAAGTTAAAAGGATTAGCTTCTATATCTTTTCTTACCGCAAGTTTTCTACATATCGGAATGCCTTTTGTATTTTTAATTTTTATCTTGGTGTAGGCTGTACGACTGAATTGTTACCCGCAGCAGCGAGGGTTTCTACACCGTATTTGTCTTTAAAATCATTAGTCCAAACATGTATTCTGCTCGTATCTACTATATTGGTAGCAGCATTAACTGCTCTATTGTTATAGTTAGATAATTGCACTCTTTCTCCCCCAGGTATTGCTCCTGAAATACGAGGTGCATACCCCATCAAATTATTCCTCTCTATTGTACCATCTGCTCTTAGCAAGATGTCATGACCAACCCCTATATAATGTCCCATCTCGTGTAGCATTGCAGCATAAAAATCAACCTTCCCTGCTGGAACATTACCTATATGACTAAAATGCCATGCTTTTTGTCTATTAATTACAATACCGCCTCCACTAGATCTATATCTCGCAGGATAGCAAGTACCACTGCAATGATCCCATTGCCCGGGAGAAGACGTCTTCATTCCCACCTCAGCTCTTAGGCTATCAAAACTTATACAGCACGATAAGATTCCGGATCATTATTAAAACTAACATATTGATAGCTTCCTCCCGGCTTTTTCTCAAGTTCAAGCGTGATACCCAATGCATTCCGCCAACTAGCAAGCGCGACTTCTATTGAAGTCCGTGCATTGATTTTATCTGCCTCTTCTCCTTCAAAATCACTATGAAGCGTGAATACAAAACCATCCAAACAATGTTCCCTACCTATAAGTTATGGAACCATCGGAAAGGTATCCTGTCCACTTTCACTAAAAAATCCTAGGTTACTAAGTGAATATTCCACCGTTAAGATTTGATTACTTGGATCAGATAACATACCATCAGCTGCTTGAATTATGATTTTTCCTGAACCTGCACCATGCCACATAGGTCCTCCTTCTGAAATGGCTGACGGAACTTTTACTAATATTACATCATCTGCACCTGCTACGCCTTGTATCCAATGTACTACATAAATATCGTCCAAACCTTTAAGGTATCCTCCGTCTGGATTATCAGGGTCATCTGCATCTTTAAATAAAACATTTCCGGCTACTGCTCCAAAACCTGTCCCCCTGATAGTTAATATTTCGCCTGTGCCTGCCCGAATCGTAGATGGACTGATTGAGGTGATATTAATTGGAGGTGCTACGGAAGATTTTTGAAAAGTTACATCTTTTTTTTTACGTGACATTTTTATTTTATCCGCTTTTGAAAAAAATCATTTAGTTCTTCAACGGAATTAAATTTTAAACCATAAAAACCAGCTACATAGTAATCTATCTTAGGCACCCAAGGATATGCTGCCAAAACTTCTTTGTTATTATACAAAAACTCATAGTATCCTTTTTTAAAACTTTCACGGAGTAGGAAAATGTATCGTGGACCAACTCCTATACTCGGAGTTGGATCGTGAAGATCGACCTGATAGTCCATACCTATTGCACCTCCCTCTTTAATGAGTTTTATCGTATTCTCACCCTTGCCCTTATACCAATGCTCTACTTCGATTGTGTAGGCGGTATAAATTGTTTTTTCGTCTTCTCCGTAGAAAAATTCATGACCTTTGACGACTCCTTCTACAATGTAATCTGCTTCATTGATAAGTCCTAAAGATTTATTCTCTTTTTCTTGTTTTGATAAATGAGCGTACTTTAGAGGTTGAGCATAGACCGTTAAAGTGGCAAAAGTAAATAGCACGAGGCACAATACCTTAAAAAAACCTTTAATGATTGTGTTTTTCATAATTAAAAATTAATTTTGTATATTGTAAATATAAGTGATTGCAGTTCCACTAAGCTGAACTGCGAGAGCTTTGCCGTGTGGCTTTCTCGCGAAGGCAGCACGGCTTTTTTTGTTTTTGATTACATAAGCTATATTTTATATAGTTTGCAATAGACATGCCGAGTTTGTTAGCATTCAATCTGAATTGATCTACTTATAGTTAGTGGTGGAATCGGAAATGTTGCTGGTGGATAGTAGCTAAGTAGTCAGTCAAGCTAATCCTGTTCTAAAACGGTTTTGTACAATCCAGTCTTTTTCGCGGATGTGTTTGATGTCAGGGAGAAAATCAGGGAGTATGCCTTTATCAAATTCAGCTTGTCGATTTTTTCTAAGAATCAGTAATTCCTTTCGACGTGCATCAAATTTACGATGTAGATTGGCAATAAATTCCAATACCTATTCGGAGAGTATCTCCATGTATTCAGGCTTGAAATTCCCTTTGATAGCTACACCATTAGGTAGTGTGTAAGTAGATGGTGATAGTGTATCTGTATGTTCCATTAAGATAGATTTAAATGTATTTTTATAATAATATTAGCGAATATTCGCAAAATATTTTTTAATTAAAATAAGTAAATTAGCGTATATTTGCTAATTATATATTGTAAATTTAATTCACTTGGCGAATATTCGTAATTTTTTTTTTGCAATAAATTAAAAAATAACTTTAAAACAGGAAGTTATTATTTAGTTGTGTGAGTTGCACAATTATTAATGACAGAATTTTTTTGCAATAAAAAATATTTATTCCAAATTTTATTTTGCGAATTTATACAACAGAAAAGCAAATTGATATTTGGATGTCATTTTTTGGTAAAAAAAAATGTAAATGACAATAAACGACAAAGTCTTGTTGCGACATCAATATAAATCATTGTATCTTCGTGGGAGCTTTTAAAAAATCCCAAACATTTTTGTACAACTAAACGCATATTTTTAATGAAGAAAGTTACTTTATGTTTTGCACTGTTATTGCTTTGCGTAGGCAGCAATTATTCTCAATCTAATTATTCTAAAACACGACTTTCCGGTGCGGATAGAGCACCCAATACAGAACGTTGTGGAACAAATCAATACATGTTACAGCGTTTTGCTGAAGACCCGTCACTTTATGAGAAGTACAGGGAAATGCAAGATGTTTTGTATCCAGATGACGGCGCTGTCAGAAAAATCAATTGCACTGCTGCTAATACAGTACGTGTCCCCTTGGCATTTCACTTTGACGATTCGTTTAACTGTAATGACGAAGCATGTATTTTGAGCAAAATACAAGATGCCATAACTGCATTGAATATAGATTTTGGCTCAAATACAGGCTCGTCTAATGCAGCAAATTGCCCCGCAGCATACTCCGATATTTCTACGGGAACTTGTATTGAGTTTTATTTGGCTGCGCCTCCTGCCTGTTCTGGTTTAGATGTTAATTGCGATGGTGCAATTACAGTTGGGCAGTTTGCTGGTGGTTATAGTGGTGGCGGCAATGGTGCCGGTGCTTGCTGGGATGATTACTTAAATGTATTTGTTCAAAGCCCACAATCGGGCAACTTAGGGGTTGCCGATCAAATTCCTGATGCATTGGCTCCGGGTGGACCGGGAGAAGGCGTTAGTTTAGGTTCACCTTACTTTGGTGGTCTGGGAGGCCCTTGTGGTGCTATTGATACGGATAATACCTTTAACCTCGGTAAAACACTTGCTCACGAAATTGGACACTACTTAGGTCTTTTTCACAGTTTTCAAGGTGGATGTGGCGATGAGCCTAATAATACATTCGGCGGACAAAACATCACCGTAAATGATACGCCTGCCCAAGCCAATCAATATTTCGGATGTCCAACGGGTTGTGTTGCTTCCGGCTGTGGTGGTAGTCAGCAGACTGCTAATATCATGAATTATACGAATGATGCTTGTATGGATATGTTCTCCGAAGACCAAGCGTTTGCGATGAATGTCGTTGCAAACGGTTTGTTTGGTAACTTGAGTATTCCTCAAGCTAATCCTGCTGAATTGTATGGAGCTTGTACCGGTAATGCTTGTAGTGTAGTCTGCCCCACAAGCGTAAATACCCAATATGCGGGTAGCGCAGATGTATGTGCAGGTGTAGGCTCTTATGCTTTGCCGAGTTCTTACGATGCTGCGGCAGCTACGACTAATACTGCTTTGGTATTGGATGTCGATCAATCTGCCACTTACGAATGGAGTACAGGTAATTACATTAGTGCTGGTGGTACATCAATAGGCGGGACGCTTACAATAAGCAATCCGAACGGTTGTGATCCGGTAGCAGAAACTTATTTCCTGAATATTGGTTGTTCGGATAATTCGGCAATCAATGACACAGATGGTGGTGTATTCACCTTAAATGTATATCCTGATCCGGCTCAATTTACGGCAGCTGACTTAGTGACAGTCGGTGGTGAAAATACTTGTAACGAACCGACTTTGACAGCGAATTGTGCGGGTGTAACTATTACACCGGATCCGACTAATCCAACTTTCCCTGTGGCTGCAGGCGATAATGGCACAGCAAATTATACGATTGCTTATACAGCACCTGCAGGTACGCTTGACTGCTGTGTAGCAAATAGCGGTTCGGGTGCAGAACTCATTACCAACGGTGATTTTGAAGCTGGTGTTGCCCCTTGGACAGAAGTGGAAGAAGTACCTTCGGGTACACCAAATCCTAATCCATTCGGTGTTATTGGTGTATCTAGCGGACAAGTAAATGGCTCTAATGAAGCATGGTTTGGTGGATGGGGTGGAACTTCCACTATTACGATTTCTCAAAATATTACAATACCTCCTACTTGTGGCGAAGCTAATCTGACTTTTGACTTTGCTATGTCCTGTGCCGGAGATATAGGTATTACGTTGGCAGTAGCCATCAATGGTGTAGTATTGGGTACACTTGGATGTACCGATAATTCCGCTAATTCTATTGCACCTTTTGATCTTATAGCAGCAGGTGCAGCTACCGGAAATGTAACCATTAGCTTCATTGGAACAGAAGATGGTACAGGTACGGGTAATCCAGATATTTATATTGATAATGTAAGCCTTGTTACTGCCAATTGTACTGCTGCGGCAACTTGTGAGTTCCCTGTAACAGCTGCTTATGATTGTGTACAAACAGCTTGTGCTAATGTAGATTTGGATATTCTTTTCGATGGATTTCCGGCACAAAGTAGTTGGGAAATATTAGACAATAATGGAGCAGTTGTTGCTTCTTCCGGTGGTACTTACAATGGAAGCGCAGCTAACTCTACGACTATCGAATCAACTTGCCTGTTTGATGGTTGCTACACCCTTAATTTCAATGATGCATTAGGTAATGGTATGTGTCCTTTCCGAGCGACCGCTTCGAGTCTTGGTACATTTATCACACCGGGTACTCTGATTACACAGGGTACGGTTGTAGCGACACTTGGTACAGTTGTGGCACCGGGCTTGTGCGGTAATTTCACATTGATGGATGCAAATGGTACTACATTGGTTTCCAGTAATGGTTCATTTGGTAGCCTTTCCTCTCAGACATTCTGTTTGACTAATGGACTTGGCAGAATATCAAATAAAGGAGATATTAATGGTAAAAAGTACATGGGACAAAATGAATCTACAATGTTCAATGTGTTCCCGACTTTGGTGAATGACCAATTGAATGTATCTTATTCATTAGAAGAAGCAGACAGAGTTCAAATTAATATTGTTGATATAAATGGTCAAATCATACAACAACATTTAAATGAAGGTGATGCAGATATAATACAATTGAATATCAGTGATTTTCCAGCAGGTGTTTACTTCGTTCAAGCAATGACAAATGAGACTGTTTTAGTACAAAAGATTGTAAAGCAATAATATTTGTATAAAAAATATTGTTAATAAAAGGGCTTACCCATTAAGGGTAAGCCCTTTTTTATGATGTCTATACTAAGTGTATAAATGACAGAATGATGTCTCAGCAGAATAAAAAACAACATAAATTTGTCTTTACAATACACTTATTTACCAACTATCTTAATAATAAGGGAAGAGGAAAAAATAATCTACCCGAATGAATTGTTATTTTTCTTATATGTTTCACTAGACCCTCCTTACGTAACCCAGCTATGCGCGTCAAATTTAGCCAAACATATAAAAAAAATAACGGCTTCATTTGAGGCAGATTATTTTCTTCCTCTTCCCTAAATTCACAGTGATATGACATTACTACACCCACGCAAATTATTACTTGGACTGATATTTCTATTATCCCTCCAATCCGTTTACGGACAAAAGATCAATGAAAGAATCAACCAAAATCTCCCTCAAATACAAAGCACAAAACATTACACACCATTAAAGGTGACAAGTGTGGATGAATCCCAACATCGAATTTCTGATGATGTACTCACAAAAAAACAATTTCTTCAAGCAGACTTTCAACAAATTCAAACCATCAAAAATAATAACAGTGACTATCTACAAATGAGCATCTCAATAGGAGAAGAGGATATTAATCTACAATTAGTAAAAGCAAAAGTATTGAGCGATGATATTCAAGTCGTCGCTTCATCCGACCCAAATGTCAAACTTGACATAGATACAGGCATTCACTACTGGGGTGTCATTGAAGGAGCAGCTTACAGCCTTGTGACGATTTCATTTTTTGATGATGAAATAGGCGGAATAATCAGCTATAATAACAAACGCTATGTCATAGGTAAGGTCGAAAACAGCGATTACCACATTTTGTACAACAACAAAGATTTGAATGGCAGACCTGATTTCTCCTGTGAAGCCATTTCCGACAAATCTACTTCTTCTCTGAAAACAGACATCCCTCACACAGAAAAATCGGCAGCCGTAAATTGCGTCAGAATTCACGTCGAAGCGGATTATTCCCTTTATCAAGATAGAGGTTGGAGCGTTACGAATACCACTAATTACATTATAGGTGTATTCGGTGAAGTAGCAACACTCTATGCCAATGAAAGTATCAATATCCAAGTCAGTTACATACGTATATGGAATACGCCTTCACCCTACAATTCCGGCAGCGAATTGGGCGACCTTACCGCGCAAGGCTATGGTAGAACTCACGGCGACCTCGTTCATGTAGTACACGCCAACGGCGGTGGGGGAATAGCTTATATAGATGTCTTGTGTTCGCAAGCGAATAATACAGGCGCGAGTGGCGTATTGGGTTATTACAATAGCGTTCCTGCTTACTCATGGGATGTGGAAGTCATTACGCATGAATTGGGACACAATCTCGGCTCACCACATACTCATTCGTGTGTGTGGAACGGAAATAATACACAAATAGACGATTGTGGAAATAAATATTTTGATGAAGACGGAGATGATGACACCGATCCGCAATGGTGCTACAATAGTAACAATCAAATACTTCCTCCTTCGGGCGGTACGATTATGAGTTACTGTCACCTGATAGGTGGCGTAGGTATTAACTTTAATTTGGGTTTCGGTACACAGCCCGGCAATCTCATCAGAAGTCGTGTCAATACTGCCAATTGCCTTTCTTCATGCGGACCGGCTACTTGCAGCGATGGTTATCAGAATGGTAATGAAACAGAAATTGATTGCGGTGGATCGGATTGTATAGCCTGTCCGACTTGTGTGGATGGTATTCAAAATGGTGGCGAAACAGGTACAGACTGTGGAGGTATAAATTGTGCGGCTTGCCCCTGTGCAGGTGGCATGGGCGTATCTTTAATAATAGACCCCGACTATTATGCTGATGAAACAACATGGAGAATAAGAGATGCCTCCGGCAATACCGTAGCCTCCGGTGGACCTTATAGCCGAGGAATTGACAATGCCGTTGAAGCAGCCTGTCTGCCTGATGGTTGTTACAGTTTTACGATATATGACTCTTACGGAGATGGCTTATTTGATGGCAATACTACGGGTACGTATGCCTTGATTGATATTGATGGAAATTCATTGGCTGCGGGTGGTGGCAATTTTGGCGGACAAGAAGCCACTAATTTCTGTGTGTCAAGCTGTGCCGATGTGAATTTGTCGATTACATTTGATGGCGATCCCGATCAGAGTAGCTGGGAAATTCTTGATGGAGCAGGAAGTGTCGTAGCCTCCGGCGGTAATTATAACAGTCAATCTCCCAATTCTACCATCAACTTAAATCCCGCAGCTTGTCTGCCTGATGGTTGTTATGATTTGGTTTTCTACGATTCTGACGATGATGGTATGTGTCCTACTACGACCATTGTACTCACACCAATGAGTATTTTGGGCGTATCGGGGTGGAATGGCGGATTAATTAATGGTCTTCCGAGAGTATCATCGGGCGGAAACTTCAACTCCGGTTCCCATAGCAAAACGCCCATTTGTGGAAGCTACACCCTCACCGATGTCAATAATGTCAGATTGGTTGAAGGAGGCGATGATTTTGGTAGTTCTGAAACCAACTCTTTCTGTATATCCGGTGGAGTGGCACAGCGCATCGGTCAAAGTAGCAATGTTTTTTCAAAACAAAATAAGTCTTTGAACGATGGAGCGATATTGCGTGTGTTGCCGACTTTGGTGAAAGACGAATTAAGTATTAATTATTCATTGGAAATGATGACAAAAGCCCAAATTAATATCGTTGATATTAATGGTAAAGTCATACAACAACATTTAAATGAAAGTGATATACATGACATACAATTGAATGTCAATGATTTATCCGCAGGTATCTACTTCGTTCAGTTAATTGCAAATGAAACCGTTTTAGTACAAAAATTTATCAAACAATAATCGTTAAACGATATTTGAATTTTTAAAATAATACAGAGACTTGCCTGAACAGGCAAGTCTCTTTTTATGAAATATGTCTTTTGAAATGAGCTGAATATCCATATATTTACGCCACTTATGTCTTACTCACTTCGGCTATCTATCGTAATATTATTTTTTTGGGGCTGTACAAACAAGCAATCAACGTACAAAAGCATTGTCATAACCAACCCGAATGATTTGAAGGCAAAAAACATTGACGGTCAAATGTTTGATTGGAAAAGTACGACGCAAAATGTAGCAACTGCCTTCATTTTTATATCGCCCGAATGTCCGCTTTGCGAAAATTACACGGTATCATTTAAGGCATTAAAAAATGAATTTGAGCAAAAAGGAATCCAATTGATAGGAGTCGTTCCCGGCGGATATTATTCGACGGATGAAGTGAGGGATTTTTTGAAAAAATACAAATTGGATATGGATATTTTGATGGATACGAGCTATACTTTTTGTAATTTTTTTAAGGCAAAAGTAACACCGGAAGTATTTTTGGTGGACCGAAATGGCGAAACTATTTATGAAGGAAAAATAGATAATTGGATGTATGCTCTCGGCATAAAAAAGCGTGTACCAACCGAATTTTACCTAAAAAATGCCATAGAAGCAACGTTGAATAATACCGAAATATTGATTAAAAAAACCGAAGCAGTTGGCTGTATCATTGAATAATATAAAATACATATTGTGGTTTTTACTTGTGATATATCTTTGGCAGTCAATCTCTTGTAATGATTCTGCGGAAGAGAGAGTAAACCATTCCGATACCCAAACCACTGCCTACGAACCGATACAACAAATTCCAAAAGAAGTGACTTTTTCGGAACACATTGCTCCTTTGGTACATCACCAATGTATGCCCTGCCACCGTTCGGAAAGTGCAGGTCCATTCGATTTAATTACTTACGAAGATGTCCGCAAACGCGCCAAGATGATACGGGCGGTTACTGCATCGCGGTATATGCCACCGTGGCCCGCCGATGCCGATTATCGGCATTTTGTAGGGGAGCGGATTTTGACGGATTTGGAAATAAAACTGATTGATACTTGGGTAGAACAAGGGAGTAAGGAAGGCGATAAAAGCCTGACTCCTGCGCCTCCGGTTTACCCCGAAGGTTCATTGATTGGCAAGCCCGATATGGTAGTCAAAATGGAGGAAGCGCACAAAATTAAAGGTAATAACCGCGATAATTTTTTGATGGTAAAAGTGCCTTTTGAATTAGAGCAAGACACCTTCATTAGAGCGATAGAATTTAGACCCGACAATAAAAAATTAGTACATCACGTAAATGGACATATTATCAAATACGCTCCAAATAAAAAGGCGAATATATACGGTGGCAAACGAATCGTTGACATCGAAAAGTATGACAACACCGAAGCCTTTAAAGCCTTAGATTTACTAAATGACGACGGTACTTATCCGGTACTTAAACCTTTGGTAGCCAATTATTTGCCCGGTGTCGTGGCGACGATGTACCCTGATGGAATTGGTACTTTTAGTATGACCAAAAAAGGCGCGATTCTAATCAATGATTTGCATTATGGACCGAGCCCGGTGGACACTGCCGACCAATCGCATTTTAATATATTTTTTGCTGCCGGACCGCCCAAAAGAAAAGTCATGGAGACCCAACTCGGAACGCATGGCGTAGCTCCGATTGTTCCTCCTTTGGTCATTCCGCCGGATACCGTGATGACCTTCACGACCGAACTTCCGGTCTCTCACGATATTTCATTATTGACCGTCAATCCGCACATGCACTTGCTGGGCAAAAGTTTTAAAGCCTATGCTTATACCGCCGAAAAAGATACCATCCCTCTGGTGTATTTGCCGCAGTGGGATTTTCGTTGGCAGTATTTTTATACCTTCAAAAAAATGTCGAAAATTCCGGCAGGAGCGACTATAAAAGTGGAAGCCGTTTACGACAATACGACCAACAATCCGCTCAATCCATTCAACCCACCACAGACCGTTAGCGAACGCAACGGCAGTATGCGTACTACCGATGAAATGTTACAATTTATAATAAATTATACTACATATCAGTCAGGTGATGAAAACATTAGCCTCGACCCGGCAGATTATTAGTAACATTCAATCCGGCTCGCTACTCGCTACTCGGTTACACTCGCTACTTTCCGTCCTTCCATTCAAATGTATTAACAAGGTGTATAATGTCGCGCTTTACAAATTCGATAATCGGAGCCATAGAATCGGCATTGGGCGTGGTATTAAAGTAGAGCGAACCTCGCAAAAAATGCTCCGTACTATCCGTCACATAAAACTGAAACGGAGAAGCAACTTCGCCTTCAATTTCAAAAATTGTACTGTGTACACCATTGGGTTTGCTGATGTGATAATCATCAATATAGTCGGCACGAACATTGTGCTTATGAGCGAGTTTGTAGGTATCGTCGATGAGTTTGTCGATTTTATTGCGACCGATTTCGCGATAGCTGCAATGGATTTTCCCAGACAAAGCGGGTATCACCAAATCAAACCAACATTCGGATTCCGGTTTTTCGCCGAAAAATAAGGTGTCTTGCACCACTTTTGCATAAACGGGCTTCTCGAAAGTAAAGGCACAGTAGCTTTCATCAAATTTATCGTAGGCTTTCGCCGGATAATTAACTTTCGGATAAGCGCGAGGTTTGGGCGTGTAATCAGGCTCACCACAAGCCACGATTATCAGTATAAAAAATAAAAACCAGACGTTTTTTTTATTATATATCATTGACAATATGAATATTATTTTTTAAATTGAATATTTACACATTTCGCTACGCGAAATATCTTAGTACATTGTTTAATAAATTTCTTTACATTTTTTGACGTTTATTTTGAAATGAATCGAATCAAAAATGACGCGAATACTCACTGTATTTAAGGATTTTTTGGTGAAAAGTCATTTTAAAAGAAATACTCAAAAAAGTAAATAAATTTGTGAAACAGTGTATTAGTATCAAGAATTAAATAAATGTACATTCTTCGCATCGTTATTTTTTCTTTAGACGAACCAAATTTGACGCGAATACTCACTGTATTTAAGGAGAATTTGGTGAAGTATAAAGGAAAAAGAACAAGTCGAGAATGTACATTTATTTTGTTCTTGATACTTAATACACTGTTTCACAAATTTATTTACTTTTTTGAGTATTTCTTTTAAAATGACTCTTCACCAAAAAATCCTTAAATACAGTGAGTATTCGCGTCATTTTTGATTCGATTCATTTCAAAATAAACGTCAAAAAATGTAAATAAATTTATAAAACAGTGTACTTAATAACCATTAAATTTAATCACGAGAAACAGATGAATTACATTTACAATACACCAACTTATTTTCGACAATTTCTTTACGAAAAACGCCTACCAATTATTGCGTGTCTGTTGTTTATTGGGATTTATTATCCACTTAATTTCTGGTACAAACATACGGGTTTTTGGTTTACGCTGGGTTGGAATTCACTAACAAATACAGGTGTATGTGAATTACAATTTATTAATGGAATCATCCGCCAACCGATGAGTACCTTCACCAATATTTTCTTTCTCTTTTTTGGTATTGATATAATTAGTAAAGCTGTACTGGATTATCGCGTGAATCAAGGGCATCATAATATGCTGATTGCCAACTTCCAATACAGCGTGATGTTTGGTATGTGTATGTTGACCTTGTTTTTCGGAAGTACCCTTTACCATGCTTCGGTCATTGATATTTTTGCTCAAATGGATATGGCAGGCGTTTTTGCCTGTGCTTTATTTCCTTTGTTTTTTACGCTTCACAAATTGTACGCAGCGCGTTTTTATGACAACAAACCTTATTTTAGTATGATGGGTTCGGCAATGGTCGTGTTGCTGTTTTTCTTCTTTCAAGGACTGCTGACTTCCTACTATTGGCAGGACGAAATGGCGTATTATATTTTGCCGATGTTGTACTTTTCCCTCATCGGTACTACGGGATATTACAATTTGTATTATGTACAAAAAAGCGAACGCACTAGCCTGTTTATCAGCTTAATATGCACTACCTGTGCGGTTTTTTTATACTTTTATGATTGGTATCATTGTGATGAAACGAGTTATTTTCAACCTCATTCGTTGTGGCATATTTTCTCGGCTTTTTCAATGTATTATTTTTATATGTTTTTGAGAAGTGAACATAATGTGCAATTGCGTGGATGATTGTGTCTTCGTCATCATTTTTTTTAACTTTCGTATGCTTGTTCATATAAAGTTTCAATTTCATCAAGCAAACCTTTCAAATCAGTTTTGGTCGTCATCGGATTCATCAAAGTTGTGCGTAAATAGACTGTTTCCTTGAGAGTCGTTTGTACAATATAATATGTGCCGCTTTCGACGATCTGTTGACGAATATTGGAATTAACAGCATTATTTTCTGCGATATTGAGTTGAGGATTATAGATGCGAAAACAGACGATGTTACATTCCGGTTCAGTAGCGAGTTCGAAATTTGGTCTTTCTTTGATTAGCTTCGCAAAAGTATCTCCTAAATCGTATAAAGTATCCACAAACTTGCTAAGTTCTTCTATACCATACATTTTTATCAAACAAAAAAACTTAATACTCATCATTTCTTTGGTACATTCAAATGTGCGTTTGGCGAGATTATACCATTCTTCATCGGTCGCTTCTTTCCACAAATATTGTGCTTTTTGATTGAAGGTTTTGTAAGCATTATTTGATTTTTTGAAAATCAAAGCTGTGGTAATTGAGGGAGTCATCAGCATTTTATGACAATCAATCACCACCGAATCTGCGCGATGAATACCTTTTGCGAGGGACTTATATTTTTCGGAAAAAACAACTGCGCCACCATGCGCGCCATCCACATGAAACCAAATTTTGTGTCTCGCTGCAAAGTCCGCAATAGCCTCCAAATCATCATAACTTCCCGTCGAAGTCGTACAAGCACTTCCGACTATGGCAATCACTTGCAAGTCTTTTTGCTCTGCTTTTTTGAACTGTGTTTCTAAGCGGTCGGTTCGCATTTGGAAGCGGTCATTGGTTTCAATTTTGACTATGCCTTCATCTCCCATGCCCATTATTCGCGCTGCTCTATCGACACAATAATGTGCCTCCGAAGATACCATAATAGCGAGTTTTTTTCCAGAATGTCCTGTTTGCCACACATCGGTATCTGCACACACACTGCGTGCGGTGAGCAAAGCGGTCAGGTTGGCAAGTGTACCGCCGGAAGTCAAAAAACCATCTGCTTGCTCATCGTATCCTATGGCTTTTGCAAAGGTTTCGGCGACTACTTTTTCTATGGCTGTCGGGGCAGGACCCATTTCATATACGCCCATTCCATTATTCATAAAAGCCGACAAGAGAGCAGACAAGGCGGAAACGGGAGCGGTAGGCGATATTTGATGCCCCATGTATTTGGGATGATGAAGCGCGATAGAACGGTCAAGAATGTCTTTAAAAAGCGTCATCACTTCGCCGTTTTCCATATCATATTTTCTCCAAAATTCTAACTGCTTATCAGGAGTTTCCCAGCGCAATACAGGTGTTTTTTCCTGCATTGCGTCCTGCATATAATCGGCAAGTAAGTCGATGAGCTTGTGACCGGATTTTCGGAAGTCTTCGGTGTTGTAGATGTGTTGCATAATTAATGGTGAGTGTGAAGGGTGTTGTGGTTTTGATTGTGTTGGGATTTGGTTTTTATGCTGTGAAGTTAGTGAAATTTTACGAGTTTGGGCTTGTTTCAGAATACGAATACTTAGCAGTTTTGACAAGCACGTTGAAATTGTTTATCTTTGTTAAAAACGTAGATATGATAAAACGTCTGATAGTTAAAAACTTAAATTATCGATTTGATTTTGACCTGACTTTTCATCGGGATTTGAATATCCTCGTGGGGCAGAATGGCTGTGGTAAGACGAGTTTGCTCAAATTGATGTGGTATGTGTATAGTGGGAATATTTATCGGTTTGGTACGGATGTAACATTTGATGAAGTTTGGTTGGAAACTTTTGAGGGAAATACTATTGAATTTCAAAAAAATAAGGGTGTGCGTAAAGGATATGACGATGATGAGTTATTTACTAAAGTTAATAACGAACTAACTGTAATATTTAATCCTATTGGGCTTGATAGATTTGCTAGTAAAACAGATGAAACATTTGACATAACTAAAATAGAAAATAAAATAGCAACTAATAACTCTATCTTTATGCCTACTCATAGAAGAGTGGAAGGGGGATTTAATAAGACTAATAGTAGCTTATCAAATGCTTTGGAAGAAGTTTCAAATTCACTAAACACATATCATAAAACTATTAATTCAGATAGAATTGCATCCCATAAGTTTGTAACATCATTATCAACCAATGATATTGTTAATGTAGTCACTGCAAAATACTCCGACATTTCACAAGAATTAAGAAAAATAGAAGAAGCACAATCTGAATTTATATTAAAAAATACCAACAACGGTAAAGGAGCAGAAACGGCATTAAAAGACATTCAGGCAGCAGTCAAAGCCAACGACGAAAAACGTAAAGAAATACTCAATGCAATGACCGTTTTATCCAATTTAGTCACAAAGATTATTAAAAATAAAGAAATACAACTCACTGAAAAACTGACACTTGGAACAGGTGAAAAGATTAATCCTGACCAACTTTCATTCGGTGAAAAACAAATGCTAAGTTTCCTGTGCTACAATTTTTTTGCAGACGATACGATTATTTTTATTGATGAACCTGAGATGAGTTTGCATGGAGATTGGCAGCGTATTTTATTTCCTGTTCTAATGCAGCAAAATACAAGTAATCAATTTATTGTAACCTCTCATTCGCCCTTTATTTATGCTCAATATCAAGATAAACAAATTATTCTGACTCAGCAAGAAACTGTAACTGCATAATGGCGAATATTCAATTTACACCCAATGAAATCATTGCGAATTTGCAAGATGTTCATATACCCACGGTATTAGTAGAAGGAAAATACGATTTCGTAATATATCAAAAACTACAAGAGAAAATTGGTCTTTTAGAAGTCAATTTCATGCCCTGTGGAGGTCGAACCGCCTTACTCGACATCTTTGAACGTCGCAATGAATTTCCGAACAAAAAAGTCATCTTCATTGCCGATAAAGACTTGTGGGTATTCACCGGAGTTCCGGCAGAATATGAGGAAGTTTTCTTTACACTCGGTTACAGTATTGAAAACGATTTGTACCACGATGGCAAGGCACGATTGGAGGAATTATTAGACCAAAAAGAAATAGAAAAACGCGATAAAATACTGGAAAATGTCTGCGATTGGTTCGCTTTTGAAGTAGAATTATGGAAAAATAATAAGGCACACGACAACAAGTTTTCTGATGTGACAATATTGCATGAATCTTTTATGCCACCCAATAAAACTAATGTTTGGAGTGCGTCTTTTCTCACGGATAGAAATTACCAAAAACCATCTCAAGCCATACTCGACGACCTTCAAGCTAATTACAGCCTAAAATTACGTGGTAAATATATCTTCCAAATCTACCATAAAGTTTTTAGAGAACGAAAGAAAGGCGAAACACGCTACGAGCAGAAACAACTCATGGATATGTGTTTGCGAAGAGGAATAGCTGAAAATGAATCAGATACATCTATGAATCGCGTAATAAACTACGTCAAAACCTCCCTCGAAATCGCCTAAATAAAACCCGTAGAAAATCCCTATCTTTGCACTCGCCGTCAGGCTAACAACGTTACGATTATGACACCTAAGACCGTCGCATTTTACACATTGGGCTGCAAGCTCAACTACTCGGAGACTTCCGCTATCGGACGACTCTTCGAGCAGGGTGGCTATGGTGTGGTGAACTTCAATCAAGGCGCGGATATTTACGTCATCAACACCTGTTCGGTGACGGATTTTGCGGATAGAAAATGCCGTAAAGTCGTGCGACAAGCCTTGCGACAAGCACCTCATGCGAATGTAGTTGTGGTTGGTTGCTATGCCCAACTCAAGCCACAGGAAATCGCCAAAATCCCGGGCGTAGATTTGGTCTTGGGTGCGGCAGAAAAATTTCGCATTTTGGATTATGTGGACGACCTCTCGAAAGCTCCCGGCAACGGACTCGTACACGCGGGCGAGGTCACGGAAGCGCGGGATTTTATCAATGCTTTTTCATTCGGCGATAGGACGCGCTCGTTTTTGAAGGTGCAAGATGGTTGTGATTATAAATGTTCGTTCTGCACGATACCGCTTGCGCGAGGAAAAAGCCGTAGCGATACCGTCGAAAACGTAATTGCCAATGCCCGAAAAATCGCCGAAATGGGGGTAAAAGAAATCGTACTAACGGGCGTAAATCTCGGCGATTTTGGCAACGGCACGGAAGTCATCGAAGGCATGAAACCAAAGAAAGAAGCCATGTTTATCGACCTCATTCGTGAATTGGATAGGGTAGAGGGCATTGAGCGTTTTAGAATTTCGTCGATTGAGCCGAATCTCTTGACGGATGAAGTAATTGAATTTGTGGCGACCTCGCAGCGTTTTGTACCACATTTTCATGTACCGCTTCAATCGGGTAATGACAAGCAACTCAAAGCTATGCGCCGCCGATACAGGCGTGATTTATACGTAAGTCGTGTAGCGAAAATCAAGGAACTGATGCCGCATTGTTGCATTGGTGTGGATGTGATTGTGGGCTTTCCTGGCGAGACAGAGGATGACTTTTTAGAAACGTATCGTTTTGTAAATGAATTAGATGTGTCGTATTTGCATGTATTTACCTATTCGGAAAGAGAAAATACATTGGCTGCCGAAATGTCGGATGTCGTACCCGTACAGGAGCGCAGACGTAGGAATGAAATGTTGAGAATTTTATCGGAGAAAAAGAAACGATATTTTTATAATCAACATTTAAACAGTACTCGTAAAGTACTTTTTGAAAATAGTAAAACGTCTGGTCAGATGACCGGATTTACGGATAACTACATTAAAATCACTGCACCTTTTGACCCACTTTTAATTAACGAAATCGGAGCAGTAGATTTGCAGGAAATGGATAATGGCGGACATGTAAAAGCCAATATTCTCGCTGAGATTTATTGAATTTACAATTCATAAAAATAAAAAAACGACCTTCCATATTGGAAGGTCGTTTGTGTTTTATAAAACATGTATTCGCGTAGCGAAAATAAAATTATGTCTGTCCTGTCATTAAAAAAGGACAACTCCATCGGAGTTGCCCTTTTAAATATCGACAAATGCAGTATTTATACTGTTTATTTGTGTGAATGTAAATCCTTTATTATCTGCTCATTTTTACAAATTTCTGAGCGGTAGAATGCCAGTTGCCACCCTCAAGGCGAACAAAATAAGTACCTGCGGCAAAGTCATTTGTAGGGAAATTGAAGAGATTAGTACCTTCTTCAAGTACGAGTCTGTCTTGGAATACGATTTTGCCTGAAATATCTAAGACGACGACATTAGCAGGTTCGTTTGTACCGGAGGTCATACGAAGATAAACGTCGCTTTGGACTACGGGATTAGGATAGAGGTCTAAAATATCACCCGAAATTCGCTGACAATCTGCTTTTATCTGAATAATATCCGAATATTTGTGTGAACCATCATTGTCTATGAATTTGAGTCGGTAATAATTTTCTTCACGAATGACGGACTCATCCACGTAAGTATAAGTTTGTAGGCTGGTGGATTGTCCGGCGGCTTTTGTGCGCCCAACATCTGCAAAGTTTACACCATTAGGACTACGTTGTATCATGACATAGTCGGAGTTGGTTTCGCTGGCGGTTTCCCATAACAATGTTACTTCACAGCCGTCTGCCGAGCCTTTGAATCTACTCAATTCGGTAGGAAGTAAGCAACCTGCACAAACGGACGCATTGTCATAAGTGACACCTATGGCATCTATTCTTTGTTGGCTGGCCAACTCGCCGATGAAGGTAGGCGGAAATACAGTTTCATGCCACAGTAAATCATAACATGCCTCCGGATCAAGCAAGTCAAAACTCAATTGCCCTACCCTAAGCCACTCGTCAGCAGTCAGATAAGTTCCGTCACCACCTTGCAATTCTACATTGTAGGAAACCACAGAATCCAAAGAACCAGTCAGATTGTGTGGCGAGTAAAGTGTAAAACCCATAGCTCCGGGTCCACCAGGTAAATAACCAGTCAATAACTGCTGGGCAATTACCGGATTATCAATGGCTTGGTCATTGAAAGAGAAGCGATAATTTTGTTCGCTCATGTGAAATTCGGAGCCACTTGCAGCGGCTTTTACTTCCACATCAACCAATACAACAGCATTGTCGCATTGAACTTCGTTAGCGAAACGAACATCATATTCTGCCTGTGCCTGTACACCAAAACCGGATAATATAAAAAGTGATAAAATGATGGCGTGTTTTAATTTAATCATAACTAATGCTTATTTTTTGAATATAATAGAATAAGGTCGTGCTGTATTGATGCACACTTTGATTGGGGAGAGACACTTGATGTTATGGTAGTTTTTAGAAAAATGAAAGGGCGTATTGATACTTTGAATATTATTATCAGATACGCATTTTCTTCAATAAAGCAATTTATAGGTTTCTTACTTTATCTGAATTATTTAACTTGATGAAGTGTGACAATGATAGGATATAGAAGATAGTAAATATTCTATTGTGTGGTAGATATAGGTCGCGTAAATGGCTTGTTTTTAGGCATTAAATAGCTGATTTGCCATTAATAAATGTGACAATCTAAAGTGTTTTTTGAGATTAGATATATTATTTTTTTTGAAAATATTATGACTCTGCAAAGGCTTTGAAGTTGTCAAGATATTTTTGGTCTATCTTTTTGAAAGCTCCTTTCAAAAAAGCAAAAAAACAGCGATTGAGGTAGTTGTTTCCTTTTGCGGTAGCATCATGTATAATGACGGTTTTGCCGTCTTGCTCCGCGAATGAGTATTGGTCGGTTTTGAGCATACTGCCTGCATCAAATTCGAGTGTGAGTCCTTTGTTGGGTTGATAGTCGATTACTTTTTCTATCATTTCCATTTCTGTTCCCTGATTGTCCATGATGATTTTGTAGCGACTGCCAATCTGATTGGGGGTTTCTTTTATTGGGCTGATACTTTTGATTTCTGGTATCCATTTTTGGATTTGAGTGATGTCATTGAAAAGAGTGAAGGTCTTGTCAATGGGCATATTGACGGTTGTTTTTGCTTGATAATTTACTTGAGGAAATATCAAACCTGCTAATAAAAATACGGTGAGTAATAACCATACAATGCCAAGAACGATTTTAAGTGCTTTTCTCATAATGAATGATTTTTAAATTATGACGTTACATAGTAACGTGTCCGCAGTTTGTCAGTTCGCAGACCACCGTTAGGTGTGAAACACGCTCGCGTCAATCTGCGGACTGACAAACTGCGGACTATATTTTTGAATATCAAATGTAATATCAGCAATTTACTTCTTCCAACCATTTTGTGATGTCCACAAATTCTTGTACGCTGAGTGTTTCCGGGCGACGCTGGAAGAAAGGGTCTTCTTGTAGGCGCGTATCTTTGGTGAAAGGACGTAAGGTTCTGCGGAGCATTTTACGGCGTTGTCCAAAAGTAGTTTTGACGACGCTGCGAAATAGGGAGACCTTGCAGTCGAGTTCTTGATTTTCGCGTCGCACGAGCCGAATGATTGCCGATTGTACTTTGGGAGGCGGGTCGAATGAACCGGGTGCTACGCTAAAGAGGTATTCGACTTCGTACCATGCTTGTATCAATACGCTGATTACGCCATATTCTTTGCTGCCGGGAGGAGAGGCTACTCGACGCGCGACTTCTTTTTGGAACATGCCGACCATTTCGGGAATTTGGGTTTTGTTGTCGATGATTTTGAAGAGTATTTGGGAGGAAATGTTGTAAGGAAAGTTGCCAATGACGGCAAATTGTTGGTCAAAATGTTCGCTGAGGTCAAGTTTGAGTACGTCTTCTTGAATGAGATTTTCGCTGAGTTGGGGGTATTGATGATTGAGGTAGGCAATCATGTCTTTGTCGGCTTCTACGGCTTTGAGGGTGTAGGGGCGGTCGAGCAAAAATTGGGTGAGCATACCTTTACCGGGTCCGATTTCGAGGACCTCGTCGTACATGTCGGTGTGTATCAGGCTATCGGCGATACGTCGCGCGATACTGGTTTCTTTTAGAAAATGCTGTCCGTAAGATTTTTTTGCTCTCAATTTTTTTTGATTTATGAATTGAAGGAGTGGAGGGGAAGGCAAGTTAAGGAAAAAAGACGGATTTTGTATGGTTTGGGATGTATTCTATCTTGCTGTTCATTTGAATGAAGGGTGAAAGTGGGAAGGGGGTAAACCGGAGTGTAAGCTGTTGGATGTGATGACAAGTTTGAATGGAAATCAAAGGTGACGTGTTTGTTTGTGTGGTCAGAAGCTGAAGGTATTTGCTTGTTGTGTGTGTGGGAAGAAAGCGTTTTTTTACCATAATAAAAATAAGTAAATACTACTGTCTGAAAAGCAGTATGCTAATATATTAAAGGTGGGGTGAGGGAGAAAGGTATTGTTTTTTGTGCAAGGTTGTTAAACGTAAATTGTTTTATCCCGTATAATTGTTTGTGTGACAAAAAACTTATTTGTAAACTATAATTACCCACTTTACCTATGCCGAGAGAGAGAAACTACAAGGCTCTATTTATAGAGGATTCACCTGCGGATGTCTATTTGACTAAGACGATGATAGGGATGGACAATATTCCACTGGAGGCACATTTTATTAAAAATGCTCCGAGGGCATTGGAGTATTTGTCGCAGCTTTCTGATGAAGATTTTCCTGATATTATTATTACAGATGTGAATATGCCTATGATGAATGGGTATGAATTTGTGCAAGTATATCGTGAGCGATTTTATGGTTGCCACAGCAATACGCTTGTGTTTATTTCGAGTTCGTCAATACGTAGAGAGGATAGAAAAGTAATTCAAGGATTGAGGATTGTCGATGGATATTTCGAAAAACCTTTTTCTTTGGAAGCGTTCCAAAAACACATCCAAAAATCCTTACGAGTTCCTGTAACTGCCAGAGCCTAATGCCTGAAAGATACTGACATCAAATAACAGAACAGCATAGTCCGGTTTGATTTTTTCAAATCGGGCTGTTTTTTTTTGAGGTACTAAAAAAGCACCGCCTCTTCTGTCAATTAGAAGAGGCGGATTTTTAAATACCACTAACGGCACTAAGTCTTAGCAAGGGTGGCGCTAATCGTGTGGATAGTCGGACATTTTGCGTGCCGTAGTTAAGTGAGTAACATTGACTCCCGAAGGAGCCAATGCTGCTTTGCTAAAAAAGAAGAAAAAACCAAATCCAAGAAGAAGTTTTTATTTGAGGAAATTTAAGATTGAAGGGTTGATTAGTTATCGGTATTATTAGGATTTCCTCTTGGATTTGTTGGAGAGTGTCAAGGGGTTTGTTGGATACTCTCCGAGTCTATTTTTTAATGATAAATTGATTATCAGTCGTATATATATATAAATTTTGAAAAAAAGTCAAAAAAACTGGGGCTGCCGCGTTAGCTAAACAACCCCAGGTTATCAAACACCCGGTTTATGGAAAAGTCTTTATTGATGGGGAATTGAAAATGGAGCGTGTTTTTTATCTATTTTTAATGACGTGTTTCAATGTATTTTTACTCTTCCGGTCATCAGGTCGTGGTTGGGTATCACGATTTTTTCTGTTCCTGATTGTAAAATGACCGATGTGCTTGTGATGTCAATGATTTCTCCTTTGAGTCCATCTATTTCTACGACTTGTCCTTTTTTAAAGGTATTCCTGCCGGCATAGCCTGCGAGAATATTGGACAAGACATGTCTTGATGCAAAACCGTAAGATATTGCTGCCGCCGCTAGTATCGACCCCATGATAATCAGCATGTTTGAGGTAATGACTGTTGTGTCCATACCTGCCTGCTCAAGTGCTGTGAGCGAAACCATGATGAATAGAAAGTAGAATACTAAGTTGCTGACTATTTTTCCTGTGCTCATACCGAGAGAAGCCGTAGCTCCTCTGATAAGGTCTCTGATGAACGTGGCTATATAAACACCGACCAAGAAAATAATAATTGCCGAAAACAGAGTTGGCAGATAATTTATCAGTTCGTTTATTTTGACCGAGACTGCGTTCAGTCCGATTTGGTCGCAAGCTGCTACGAAAGCCAAGAGAATGATAATCCAGCGAACGAGTTTGCCGATTATTACACTTGGACTGAGCTTGACATTTGCTTTTTTGAGAAAGTCATTAATATTGACTCGCTCTGCAAGTGCGTCGAAATTCACGGCAGTTAGTAGTCGAACAATTGCTGCTGAAATCAGTCGAGCAATTAGTAAACCTAATAACAATATGAATATTGCGCCCAATATACTTGGGAGAATTGAGGCAATCTTATTGCCCATTGTTCTCAAAGAGTCAAAGAAAAATTGAGTCCAACTCGTCAAGTTTTCCATACGTCAAAAGTACTATTAAGGTGTCTGTGTATTGTAGAAACGAAAAACCGATAATCGGTCACATCTTTTTTTTATTTTTTTTAATAAATTCTTTTAAATTATTGATAATGAGTGTTTTAGGGGCTTTAAAATTATTTATTATTTTCCTTGTCTTCTTCTTCACTTTCTTCATCATCATAGAAACTACCGCCAAGCATACTTGTCAATTCTGCCTCTGACTGTACGAACTGCGAGGTAAACAAGTCTATCACATCTGCAATCAACTGCATAGTCTCCAAGCTGGCAAAGACTTCCTTCTCAAAACCATCGGGCAGATGCGGCTCGGCTGGCTGTAATTGTCCGAATATGTCGTTTATAGTCATGCGTTTCGATAGTTTTTAAGTAATTCAGCAAGGTGGTCTCTAGAACGTTTGAGGCGCATTTTGACGGCACTTTCTCCTATACTCATCGTATGAGCAATATCTTTGATGGATAGACCGTCTTGATAACGCATCAATAAGATGAATTTTTCATCTTGCTTGAGCTTTTCAAAAACTGCCTCCAGCTCGGAGAGTTGCAACTCCATCAATTCCTGTTGCTCTCGCTCTATCTCTTCTTCCGAAACATTTTCAAAAGACTGTTCTTCAAAATCCTCGTATTTTACTTTCTTTTTTAATCGCAAATAATCAATACAATGATTATAAGTGATAGAATGTACCCACAATGAAAAATTGGTAATCTTTTTTAATTTGGATAAATTCAGAAAGACCTTAATCAAAATATCGTGTGCTAAGTCCTTCGACATTTCCTTATCTTTGGTCAATAACAAACACTTACGATACACCTTATCGGCATATCTGTTATATAATATATGAAACAACTCTTTATCGCCGGTAGCGATAATTTGTTCCACAATTTCTTTATCTGATATTTGTTCTCTTGTATCCAAAGTGTCAGAGCGAATAATCACTTTAAAACACGTTTAACCACAGTTCGGGTGCTGAGTCAAATTGTTCATTGTAAGTAGTAACTCGAATATTGGCTTTTGGTCACAAATGTTCGTTATCTACACAAATTCTTCTTACGATGCTTAATGAGCGATGTTGCGCAAAATACTAACTTTTGACATTCAAAAATGTTTTTTATGGAAATAAGTAGTGAGACAAAAATATCCTTACTTTTTGACGGCTTCTTTTTCCGCTATTTTTCCCTACAAAAATCCTTACGTAGCGTGGGCTATGTGCGGTTTTTGTAAGAAAAACTATCGAAAAAATAACCACGTCAAAATTGTAAGCCTATTTTTGTCTCACTACTTAGTACACTGTTTTATAAATTTATTTACATTTTTTGACATTTATTTTGAAATGAATCGAATCAAAAATGACGCGAATACTCACTGTATTTAAGGATTTTTTGGTGAAGAGTCATTTTAAAAGAAATACTCAAAAAAGTAAATAAATTTGTGAAACAGTGTACTTAGTCCGCAGTTTGTCAATTAAAAATTTCGGGACATAGGTAATGTGTTTTACAGAAAAATATGTTAATATTGTAGATGTATTTTACATGACCAAACTAAAAATAAACAAATGAAGAATGTCTCACTTATGCTCGACGGTATGGTGGTACTGTCTGGAAAGGTAGCAGAATCGGCAATGACTGGACACCACAAAACGAAGATTTACAATTTGATAAAACCCTTATAAAAGTCGTTGACAACGGCAGTAGTGGCAAGCGACTTTTGGCTTCCATTGCAAAGGTCATTCATTATTCGGATGATGATGGAGTGAGTTGGCAACCTGCGGGCAGATTCAATTTCTATGATACTTGGGGCGGTCCGCGTTGATAGTGAAGCAGAAATGCAATTTGTAGGCTACCCGTCTAACGTTGAATACTTTGATAATCAATGAGTTATAAAGGTATTTAAATTCAAGCGATTGTAACAACTGGGACTGTCCAACTGCGGACTGATAGCCAATTTGTAGTCGAAACGATTATCAAGAAATATATGAGTACAGTCGGAGAAATTATTAACTTGCCCAAATTAAAACACGTATTTGAAGAGTTGATAAAAGAGGGAAAAATCAATCTCATTTTAGAAGAAATCATCCGTCAAAGCAGAGTAGAGTTTAATATCGAATAGAATCAATCAACATAATATGAACTACACAAAATTCACAGTAAAGACAGCCGAAGCCAACAGAGAGATATTGATAGCGATGTTTAGTCAACATCCGTTTGAGGCATTTGAGGAGACGGATATGGGATTTTACGCTTACATACCAGATGCTGAAATGAGTCCTGACATAGCCGCTGCACTGGAGGGGTATCGACAACGGTTTCCGTATAAAGCCTTACGTGAGAACGTACCCGAACAAAATTGGAATCAGGTCTGGGAAGCAAGTTTTCAGCCGATAGTCATTGGCGATTTTTGTGCGGTACGGGCATCCTTTCATCAGGTCATGGCAGGTGTGGCACATGAGGTTGTCATTGACCCAAAAATGGCATTCGGAACAGGACATCACGAAACCACTTACATGGTTATCAATGCCATGAAAAACATTAATTTTTCCGATAAAAAAGTTTTAGATTATGGCTGTGGAACGGGCATACTTGCCATACTTGCCGAAAAAATCGGTGCTACTCATATCGACGCGCTTGACATCGACCCCGCTGCTACTGAAAATGCCACCGAAAATACAAAACTTAACAATTCCAATCACATCAATATCCACCAAGGCACACTCAACACAATTAAAGAAAAAAACTACGATGTCATACTCGCAAACATCAACCGAAATGTCATCATAGAATCCTTACCCACTCTCCATCAACACCTCAAAACTGACGGCACACTCGTCATCTCCGGTATCCTCACACGTGACCGCGCACTCGTAGAAGCCCACCTTGAAGAGTGTAATTTTAAAATAAAAGAAGTCACTTCACGCGGTGGTTGGGTCTGCCTTGTAGTGACTTAGTACATTGTTTTTTCATCCCTTAGCGGAAAAATGAGAAACAATTATAGTTAGCAAACGTTAAATAAAAATTAAATTTTCGTTTAATGATTTATTATTAAAATAACACAATTAAAAAGGACGTTTAAATCAGACCATAAAAAATATCGTCCGTTTTTCAATCATAATTTTTAAAATATGAAAACAAATAAAGTAAAAAACCTGTCGGCTATTGTTATGTTATTCGCCTTTATTTTAGCGATTTCTTCATGCAGTCGCAAAATGGGCTGTCCTACAAATTTATCTTTGTCAATCGACAATATTACATGGACACAAGATATTGATGACTCTATAGAGTAAACTACAAACGATGGACGACAGACGGTGAATGTCAAATAAGATGACCGTCAGTCGTCCACCGTTCACCGTCCTTTCATGCGCCAAATCATTGATACTCAAGATGGTTCGCACTCTGTACTTGCCGAAGAGTTTGGGGTGAGTTATCATTCCAAATACGGAGCGATACAGGAATCTATGCACGTTTTTATCGAAGCGGGGCTTCGTTATCGTGCTGCTATTCAAAAAGAACTCTCGGTACTCGGTATCGGGTTTGGAACGGGACTCAATGCGTTGCTTACGTGCATTGAAGCCGAAAAAAACGATTTATCTATTCATTATACTGCCGTAGAAGCCTACCCGCTTTCCTTTGATTTTATCCAACAATTAAATTACACTCAAACATTGGGACTGAATCCCGACGATAATTTTTTCACAAAAATACATGAGTGTAAATGGGAAAATCGCGTAGCAATTCATCCATCTTTTTCTATTATAAAAAATAAAAAAAAGTTTGAGGAGATAGACGTGGAGAGCGTTTATGATGTGATATATTTCGATGCTTTTGCGCCTAATGCACAACCCGAATTGTGGGAAGCTCCGCTACTCGAAAAGATGTATAAAGCCTTACGTCCGAATGGCGTACTCACCACTTACTGCGCCAAAGGAGTCGTCAAGCGCACGCTTAAATCCGTCGGATTTACGATAGAAGCATTGCCCGGACCACCCGGCAAACGCGAAATGACGCGAGGAAAGAAAATAGTGTGATTGAGAAGTATCATTCCACAATCACACCATTTTATAATTATTTTTTGCCCGGTGTCGGTCTTAATTTTAAAGGTTCGATTTTCAATATTTCATCATTAATCGAAATGATATTGATAATCATCTCATCGACTCTCCCCTCTCTCGGTTTGTCAAATTTTACTTTGATGCGATTGTCATTGAGTCGCTGCCATCTGCCACTTTCTGAGGTAGGCATGTCGGTAGGACCGGGATAGTTGTAAAAGAATTCTCCATTGGGTTTGAACTCAAAACCTTTACGTCCTCTTGAACGTGGAAACTCAAAATCGCTTGGACGAAAACACTTTTCGTTGTTCGGGTCGGTTTCATCCTCGTAAGAGTTCCACCATTTCTTAGTAATTAATTCTGCCATACTTTTAGGTGGATTTGGATTTGCAAGATTTGGTTCTTTAATTTTAAGTACCCCGCTTTCAAGCGAGACAACATCTACATCAAAAGTCTTGGCAAATCTCGGATTCGGGTCATCAAAAGTCATTGTGTAGCGGGTATCGTTCACTTTCCTCCACGTGCCTGTTTCTCTTTCGGCAGCATCGGTCGGACCTGAATACATATAAATAAAAGTACCATCTTCATTGAATTCAAAGCTGGACCTGACACCTCTTAAAGTCGGGAAATTATAGTCAGAAGTACGATAGCATTTGATACCATCGCCTCTTTCATCTTCTATCGAATTGACCCATTTTTTAAATATCGTGGTTTCGGGTGTGGGTGGACAACCGGTCAAAAATATTAAAGCCAATAGGCTAATTGTAGATAATAATAAGATTCTCATGTAAAATTTGGTTGGTAAGAGCATGTTTAAAATTTCTACTTCCTGAAAATCAACATTTTGTGAACTTGGCTTCATATCAAATCAGTTGCTTATCTGGATAAACGCTTTTTTTGATACCTCGCCAAAACCACAATCTATTGATTTACAGTTCGTACAAATTTTAAACATGCTCTAAAATAAACAATTGATTTTAGGACGGGATTTGAATATAAGTAACGAATAAATAATAACTTCACGATTTGGACGGATTCTTTTACCCTTATTTTCCTCCTTAAAAACAGTCATTTATCCAGATAAACTCTCGCTTTCAAGAAGAAAACTAAGGATAAAATAACCTCGTCGAAATCGTAAACTTATTATTTGCTCGTTACTAAAGTATCAATAATTGTACTCACTCCTATTTCGATTTAATCTCATCCCAAGCCTCCAATAAACGTTCTTGCGACGGACGGTTTTCGGGTAATTCGCGGAGTGGTTCACATTCGCGTAAGCTATCATGACACATCTTTGGAAGGGCTTGATAAAGTGCTGTACCTTTTGTTTTCCAAGCTATCATTTCATCGCTGATTTGTTTGATGATTTTACCCGGATTGCCAACCACAAGGCTACGTCGTGAAATGTGTGTATCAGCTTTCACAAAACACAAAGCACCGATAATACATTCCTCTTCAATAACGACATTATCCATGACCACAGCATTCATTCCAACCAAACAATTGCGTCCGATTTCGGCACCATGAATAATCGCACCATGCCCGATGTGCGCGCCTTCATGCAAACGCACTGTCACGCCAGGAAACATGTGTACCGTACAATTTTCTTGTACATTACAACCGTCTTCAATCACAATACCGCCCCAGTCTCCGCGTATCGCTGCGCCCGGTCCAATATAGACGTTCTTTCCAATAATGACATTGCCCGTCACCGCCGCCAAAGGATGTACAAAAGACGATTCGTGAACAACGGGTTTGAAACCTTTAAATTCGTAGGTCAAATTTTGTCAGTTTATGAAGTGTATAGAGTTTATAGAGTGTATAAAGTCTATGAGTTTTTGCCTATGACAAAACTCTTGTCAAACCAATCACTCTATAAACTTTATACACTCTATAAACTCTACACACTAAACCCCAAGATAGTTTTTTCAATAATATCACAACATTCGTGTAGTTGTTCTTCGGTCATCACGAGTGGTGGTGCGAAACGGATAATATTGCCATGCGTGGGTTTGGCAAGCAAGCCATTGTCGCGCAATTTGAGACAAATATTCCATGCGGTATCGCTATCTTCGGTATCATTAATGACGACGGCATTGAGTAATCCTTTGCCGCGCACGAGTGTCACCATATCGCTTTTTTCTACCAAACGCTGCATTCGCTCACGAAAAATTACGCCGAGTTTTTCGGCATTTTCAGAGAGTTTTTCGTCTTCGACTACTTTGAGTGCTGCCATTGCTACGGCGCAGGCAAGTGGGTTGCCACCGAAGGTAGAACCGTGTTCTCCCGGCTTGATGGTGAGCATGATTTCATCGCGTGCCAAGACAGCCGACACCGGAAATACGCCTCCCGAAAGTGCTTTACCGAGTATCAATATATCCGGTTTGAAGCCATGATGGTCGCAGCAAATTAATTTGCCTGTACGAGCAATACCCGTTTGTACTTCATCTGCTATAAAAAGGACATTATTTTTCTGGCACAACTCATAAGCGTCCTTCAGATAATTGTCGTCCGGCACAACAACTCCAGCTTCGCCTTGTATGGGTTCTACCATAAATCCAGCGACATTCGGGTCTTTGAGTGCCTCTTCGAGTGCGGGTAAATCGTTATAAGGTACAAGTTCGTAACCCGGCATGTAAGGACCAAAGCCCTTAGTACTACTTGGGTCACAGGAAGACGAAATCGCCGCCAAAGTACGCCCCCAGAAGTTGCCTGTAACGAAAATTATTTTGGCTTCGTTGGTTGGAATGCCTTTGACTTCATAGCCCCATTTACGACAGAGTTTGACGGCTGTTTCGCCGCCTTCTACGCCTGTATTCATGGGCAATACCTTATCATAACCGAAGTGTTCTGTAATGAATTTTTCGTACGGTCCGAGTATATCGTTGTAAAAAGCACGGGAGGTGAGCGTGAGTTGTTGGGATTGCTCATGCAGTGCTTTGAGAATACGTGGGTGACAATGCCCTTGATTTACAGCAGAATACGCTGATAAGAAGTCATAATATTTTTTGCCTTCGGCATCCCACACATGTACGCCTTCACCGCGTGAGAGTACTACTGCAAGGGGATGATAATTGTGCGCACCGTATTTGTCTTCCAATGCCATGTAGTCAGCAGAGGTCATCGTTTTTTCTCCTACCATTTTATTCATTGATTAGTAACTGGTTGATTAGTGATTGGTTGTCTTATTTCGCTACGCGAAATTTTCTCACCAACACATCCAGCAAGTGAATAAATCATTTTTGCCCAAATGTACGAATTTGCTTGTGGAATAACAACCGAAGGTGTGTTTTTGGTTGTTCCATAATTGATTTTATGTAATTACTCAGGCACTCTAAAAACCGTCATTAATAACTGATAATCAATTTTTTATAACAAAAATTAAAATTATTTTTATTTTTTAAATAAGTTTATATAAAATAATTATAATACTGGTTTACAATTATTTAAATAAATAATTTATATTTTAAATATATAATTTACAAAAAGTAATATTTTGTTAATTATTAGACTTTATTCAGAAAAATTTTGTACGCAGCTAAATTGTCTTTTTCCGATACTCTTCCCCTATTTTTCGCTAATCCGATAGCTATCGGGATAGGGTATGCGGCTCAAAATGAGGCTCAATTATCGAAAAAATACAAAAATTCCATGCATACAAAATATTCCTAAATAAAGTCTATTGATAATCAGATTGGGTACAGGACAAATTTTTAATCTGCCTCGTACCGACGACTTTAGCCGTCGCGGGAAAGTACCGAGCCACTTGACGGCTAAAGTCGTCAGTACAGTGGCATTTCAAAATAAAATTAAAAATTTGTCCTGCTTGGTGCAGTGTACGAAAGGAGGTCAGCAGAGGAGTTTTTTTTGACAAGCGTTTTTTAGTTCGTTTTTTTGGCGACTGCAAAAAATGAACAAGAAACCCAAATCAACTTGTTTTACAGTTCTAAATTTAATCATCCTGTCAACTTATTTCAGGACAGGACAATATGACTACGCCTGAAAATGTACCTACGGTTGGCGAATGGGGATTGATTATGATTGGCATTAATGATGTCAATTACTGCTGTGGTAGGTATCAGGCAACGTAAAGAAGTGATAAACATTCAATAGTCAATTCTTTTTCAGCGAATTATAAAATATAATAATAATACTATATAAAAAACCTCTGGCAAATTGCCAGAGGTTTTTTCACGAACACGTTAGTTACAATGCTTTGTATTTCTCATCTGCTTTTCCGGTTGCTGATACCGGGGAGTTTTAATTTACTAACGAATTATGAAACTCTCATTATAAGTATTTTGGCTATTCATTAAGGTCAATGATACGTGATAGATTCCTTGTGCCAAGCCGTAAGTATTCACTTGATGTGAGTCTAATGCTGCCTCTAACATGATAGTTTTTTCATAAACCATTGCTCCTCGACCATCAATGACACGAATCAAAGCCTCTGTGCTTTTTGGAATGTCAGGCAAACCGAGCATAAACTCTCCTTTATTCGGATTAGGATATACATCAATTACACCTCCACCATCACGGACATATTGGTGTGCTATCACAGGCGAAATCCACTCATTACCGTCCATATCTACCTGTTTTAAGCGATAATAGTTATTGCCTTTTGAAGGTGATTCATGGAAAAACTCGTAAGTTGTCGGTGTAAGTTTTGTGCCGCTACCTTCGACTTTACCAATTGTTTTGAAACCAAGATTAGCGTCGTTAGCATGTTGAACCTCAAAATAATCATTATTATTTTCAGTAGCCGTTGTCCATTCTAAGAACACTTTTCTACTTTTGCCACCGCCATCACCCTCATCATCTACAAGCATACTCACCAATTCAATCGGTAGTAAGCACAATTCCAACTTACCTTCCATGTGGTCTTCTCCGATAGGACCATCCTCATAACTTCCGGCAAAAACCGTGAAATCAACTCCGCAGAGTTCATCCACATAATCAGATATATTTTCAACTTTAAATTCTAAATCAGGATTGACCGAATTGTGCTCGTAAGAATGTAAAGTGACATTACCCACAGGCGACACAGGAAATAATTCCGGTGATTCATCTTGGTCAGATGTATAAACGAAAATGCCAAACTCTGTAACATCTTCCATACGAGAAACACCGATATACACGTCATAATTACCGTCATTTCCATTATCAAAAGCAAGAATAAACCCTTCTGTATCTCCCAAATTAGCATGGTCAGTTCCTTGCAAACTGCTCAACCATGATGAAGTCGTTGAAGGGTCTCCATCGCCATCGGCATCACCAAAGATACCGGCAAAATCAACCCCTACATAAAGGTCATCATTACCTTGATCGTAATAGAAAAATGCCGTTTGCATATCCCACCCCGTCACTGTACCGGCTGGTGCAGCAGGAGGTAAACCCACGTCATATACAAAATCATTAAAATGTATATAACCCGGAGTTGTGATAAAATCCGTGGCAGCATTACCTGTAAAAATAGGAGTCCCTTGCGAATTTCCTACCGTGTGGACTAAAAGTCCTAAAATGAGTGTAAAAGTAAGTGATAAGTGAACCTTTTTCATAACCTTCTTTTTTAAATTTGATTAAAAGCGCGTGATGTTTCAAAAAATTGATGTTTCCTAATAAGTCAAAAAATATAGTCTCTGGTCAGACCATATACATGTTAATTTAACGGCAATACAAGAAGAAGGATAATCTAATAAAGCTATCAAATGTGACAGGGATTTCATTAACACATAACAAAAAAATACAAGACAATATTTATCTAAGTAAGCACTAAATTTCGCCTAAATATTCTCGTAAAGTCAGGCTTTTTAAAATAAAATTGTATTGTATAAAACAAAAACAGCCGTGTAAAATACTAATAATAAGAGCTGATATGACCTTCACAATTATTTCACTTGTAATATAATCACAGCTTTAAATCAATTGTTTTTCAATAACAAAAACTTATATTTTAATGAAATACAAACAAGTTGATCCCATTATAATCGAGTCACAATATTGACAATAATATAACACTAAGCAATATAGAAACAATCACATTATTGACTACTTATACATTTGTCAATACTTTAATTTAATCTTCTATACCTCATTTAATTAATTGTATCCGTCACGCCACACTTAAATTTGTAACAAAAAAAGTGTGACAACTTTTCATGTTGATAGAGGAGAAAAATATTTTCACATACAGCCTTTTTTATAAAAGATAAAATATTTCATCGTTTTTATAAAAATCTATACCAAATTGATTAACTTGCGTTTAAGAGAATTTCATCAACTATTTCTGTCAATATAAATAAATCTCCTCATGCACTACGACTTTAAAAAAGACTTGCAAGATGGGCAACTTGCCGAGCGGGAAGCCATTGAAAAATTACAAGTACATTTTCCCGAAATCTCTGATTTTGAACAATCCGACACCAAAAATTATGACATTAAAGGCATATTAGATGGCAGCCCTATTACCTTCGAAGTCAAAAACGACCTCATGGCACACAAAACGGGCAATGTAGCCATAGAATATAAATGTAGAGGCAAAGCATCGGGACTTAGTACTAGCAAGGCGGACTACTGGATTTACAAATTCGACAATACCTTTTTTCTCTTCAAAACCGAAACACTCCGACAACGACTTTTCATAGAAAAAGCCTATTTCCGCCCCGTAACAGGTGGCGATGTAGGCAGCAATACAAAAATGTACTTAGTCAAAGTCACCGAACTCCGAAAGTGGGGAATAGAGTTAGTTTAGCCTGTCTTTTTAACTAAAATTAATCTCCTAATTCTGCATTTCAACAATTTAGGATTTTAGCAGTATATTTGCAGCATGAAATTAAAATTCCTATTACCTCTTATGCTTTTAATTGCTGCTTGCGGTGGCGACTCCGCCAGTGACAATAACTCCGGCGATAAGCAAATTTTCATCTACAATCAACCCAATGCCGTCACCTCGCTTGACCCGGCATTCGCACGTAGCCAGACCAATATTTGGGCGATCGATCACCTCTATAACGGCTTGGTGCAACTCGACGAAAATCTCAATGTCAAACCTTCCATCGCTAAAAGCTGGAACATTTCAGACGACGGACTCACCTATACATTCAATCTTCGCGATGATGTATATTTCCATGATAATGAATGTTTTAATGATAAAAAAGGACGCAAAGTAACGGCTGCAGATGTCGTATATAGCTTCGCTCGTATTTTGGATAAAAATGTTGGTTCGCCCGGTGCTTGGATATTTAAAGACCGAGTTGCCGACAATACTCCCTTTACAGCAGTCGATGAGACAACTTTTCAAGTCAAATTAAAACGCCCGTTCCGGCCGATGTTGGGGATATTTTCGATGCAGTATTGTAGCATCGTTCCAAAAGAAGCCGTTGAAAAATATGGCAAAGAATTTCGTAGCAAAGCCGTCGGTACAGGACCATTCAAATTGACAAAATGGCTCGAAAATCAAGTCTTATTAGTATCCAAAAACGATAATTATTTTGAAAAAGGACTACCTAAAACAGACGCGATTCGCGTCAACTTTATGTCAGACCGCAACACCGCTTATCTTGAATTGATGAACGGCAAATTAGATTTTATTTCAGGTTTAGAATCTTCCTACGCCGACGAACTCCTCACCGAGACAGGCGAACTCAAACCCGAACATAAAGGCAAATTAACCTATCAAAAATCCCCCTTTCTCAACTCTGAATATCTTGGTATCAACATGGATTTTAGCGGAAAAAGAAAAGACAGTCCGCTACGCCACAAACAAGTGCGTCAGGCACTCAATTATGGTTTTGACCGCGCCAAAATGCTCCAAACCCTCCGCAATGGCGTAGCCAAACCTGCCACTTCCGGCTTCGTTCCGGCGGGCTTACCTTCATTCAATCCATCGAAGGTCAAGGGCTACGATTACGACCCGACTAAAGCCGCTCGACTCCTCGCTGAAGCAGGTTATCCCAGTGGCAAAGGTCTCCCTGAAATCGAACTCCGCACCAATAGTGACTACCTTGATATATGCCAATTCATTGCCCGTCAGTGGGAAGATTTGGGTATCAAAACGAAGATTGAACTCATGCAATCCGCTACACTCCGCGAACTCATGTCAAAAGGCGAAGCCGATTTTTTTCGTGCCTCGTGGATTGCCGACTACCCCGATGCAGAGAATTTTTTAACACTTTTTTACAGCAAAAACCCCGCACCACCCAACTATACTCGCTTCAAAAACGTTGAATTTGATAGATTATACGAAGCTGCGTTGAACGAAAATGACGATGCCAAACGCTACGATTTGTACCAACAAATGGACAACATTGTGGTAGAAGAAGCACCCGCCATTTTTCTTTTTTATGACGAAACGGCACGATTTTTTCGTGCCAATGTAAGCGGTATTACCAACAATGCAATCAATTTATTATCAGTTAAAAATATCCATAAGAGTAGCGAGTGACGAGTAATGAGTAGCGAGTTCTTCACCCACTCGCTACTCGTCACTCGCTACTCGCATACTCGCCACTAAATTTTAAAATATGAAAAGTATCAAAATCAGCTTGTTATTTATTTTCATGCTTGCTGCGATGAGCCTTCAAGCCCAAACCGTGACTATTGAAGGTTACGCATTTGCTTCGAACAATCAAGGCTATCTCAATGAAGTCGTCGTAACTGCATATCTTGGCACTGCTCCACAAGGAAATGCTATTTCAGATATAGAAGGTAAATTTACAATGCAATTACCTGCTGGCAAAGACTATCGTTTTGTGGCAAGTAAAGGCGGTTTTAAAGAAAAACAAATGGCTGGCTCTACCAAAGGTAAAGCCGCAGGTGACAAAGTTTATGTCAAAATTCCGATGGAAAGGTCGCCCGGATACATCTTTGAAGCCACACTTGCCGAAGGAAAAGGTGGCAAAGTCGATTCCCCTTCCGACGCCATTAAAGGCGCAACTATTGAAATTTATAATAATACCCAAAAGAAACCCGAGCTCGTACTCCGTCAGCACAAAGGGCACACCTTTTCTCATACTTTTGAAAAAGGAAATCAGTATATCCTTCTTATTCGCAAAGAAGGTTTTTATACCAAACGTCTTCAAGCAAATGTAGATGTTAATGGTTGTTTGTTGTGCTTCGAAGGATTGAGTAATGTACAGCCCGGTATTTCCGACAATTTGACAGCAGGAAACTCAGCAGGTACACTCGTTGCCAATATTGACATGCGTCGTATTGTCATTGGCGAAGCCATTGAGATTAACAATATTTTGTATGAATATGGAAAATGGAACATCACGCCTACGGCGGCTATTGAGTTGGACAAATTAGCAGGTTTGTTAAATGACAATCCACACTTAGTAGTAGAACTTGGCGCACATACCGACTGCCGTGACTTGCAAGCTCCCAATCAGATTTTATCTGAAAAAAGAGCCAGGTCTGCCGTAGATTATCTCGTACAAAAAGGCGGTATCAAAGCATCGCGCCTCACCTACAAAGGCTATGGCGAAATGCAGTTGAAAGTCAAAGAATGTGATTGTGATAAAGCCAAAACACCTGCACAAAAATGTACGGAAGGGCAGCACGCGCAGAATCGTCGTACCGAATTTAAGGTATTACAGGTATTAAAAATAGATGAAGAAAATCAAGGGTCGCTTGCCAGTTCAATGATGGAACAAAACATGGATCAAATCATGGAAGAATTGGAAAATTCGGTGATTCAAGTTCCTGAAGGAGGCTTTCCACCAAAAGACGTTGCCAATGATGTCAACAAAGCAAAAGTAAACTCCGAAAGCAAGCCAAAAAGCAATGATGAAGAATTGGAAAAAATCATGCGTGGCGAAAGCGAGGTTATCCAAATTCCAGCAGAAGGCGTACCTCCCACAGGCGACAACAAAGTTGTACAAAAACCTAAACTTGGCAAAGATCCTGCTTCTGGAAGAGAGCAAATCAAAGAAATTGCTAACGAAGTAGAAAAAAGAGTCACCTTGCCCACGCCACGCGGTCAACGCGAAGTTGAACAGGTAGAAGAGATTATAGAAGAAATAAAAACCACACCGAAAGTCAACATTCCTGCGCCACGTAGCATGGATGTAGAAGGGGTGGTTGAGGAAGTCGTGGAAGAAGTTGAGGAGCGTATCACACTCCCCGCGCCACGAAATAAAGACACACAAGCTGCTACAATACCAACGCCACGCAGCATCGAAGAGCCGACAACGGAAACAGGAGCTGACATGCCACCCGTAGCAACCGAAAAACCAACGCCACCTCCGGTCATACAACCCAAGACCAACAACTCAGCTCCTTCGGCGAAAGGTGGTATTCAGCTATCCGCAGATTATACGGGTTACAAAATACAACTGATCGGTGCGCCGAGTCCATTGTCGAAAGACCATGAGGTATTCCAAGAGTTTGCCTTTGTCACCGTACAAGAAACGATGGTTGGCGAATACCTTTATCTGATTGGTGATTTCCGCAACGGCATCCAAGCCGATACCTTCATGGAACGCAATATTTTACCACGCTTCCCCGAAGCGCAAGTCGTTCAATTTGAAGCAGGAAAACGAGTGAAGCAGTGATTGGTTGATCAGTTTATAAAGTAATCAGTTAGACAGGTAATTCGATATTCTGATTACTATCAACAGTTTATATACAAAAATAGACCTTGTTTTACAAGGTCTATTTTTGTAATTTTACCAGCCTATGAAAATACAGAAATTAACATTAGAGGGCTTTCGAGGTTTTAAGGATAAAACGGAGTTTGAACTGCATCCGAATGTGAATGTATTTGTGGGTGTGAATGGGTCGGGGAAGACTAGTGTTTTGGATGCGGTGGGGATGTTACTTAACGACTTTATGCTTAAAATACTTCGTGGCAGACCTAATGGAGATACTCATTTATATCTTTCTAAACCCGACCTTAATATTAGTTCGGAAAAATGTAAAGTTGAAATATCATTTAAATCTTCAAACTCTACGATGTATAATATTGAATTAGAATATGACAATACAAAAAATTATCCATGGGGATTAGAACACACTGGGAAAGATTGGCTAAAGCATTTTAGTACTATTTTAGAAAATAAAAATACATCAATTCCATTAATAAGATATTTTAAAATTAATCAACTAATTCCTAAGCTAAATGAGGATCAAACTTTCATTTATTGGAACGAAGTAAGTGATGAACGGATAAAAATTTACAAAACAGCATTTAACCTAAATACTGATTTCAATACTTTTGCTAATTGGTATATAAATGAAGAAAACGACGAAAACAGAGTTAAGGTAGAAACAAAAGATTTAGAATATAATAACCCTAAATTAGCCCCCGTAAGAGAGGCTATCAATCTATTTTTTAATAAAATTGATGCTTCTTCTCTATCAAATTTAATTGGAGATGTGGGAGTGGCAAACGGAAAATTAAGCCCATTAGCCATCAAAAAAAATGGAAAAAAGCTCAATATCAATCAACTATCAAGCGGTGAAAAACAAGTCATACTCTATGTGGCAGACATCGCTTCACGCCTTTCTATTGCTAATCCAAGATTAGAAAATACTAATGAAGGAGAAGGCGTTGTTTTAATTGATGAAATTGACACCCACCTCCACCCTGCCTGGCAGCGCGACATCATCCCCGCCCTCACACACGTATTCCCGAATGTGCAATTTCTCGTGACGACACACTCTCCACAGGTCTTGTCGAATGTCAAGAAAGAGTGCGTACACATTATCGAAAATTTTAAGCGTGTGCCGTTGACACCTTCTACTTTTGGAGCAGATAGTAATATGATTCTATGGGATATTTTTGGAGTAAAAAAGCGTCCGAAACATCTTCAAGAAAGGCTAAGTGAATACTATCGCGCATTAGAAAAAAAGAGTAAAGATGAAGTATTAAAAATACTGGAAAGAATTGAGGAAGATTATGGTTCAGACCGTATTGACATCAAAAAGGCGCGTATGGATTTTCAATTTGAATACGACGAATATATGCCCAAAGCATGAAATATATCCAAAAAGGAAAAGAACCAAATTGCCTGACAACATACAAGAAACAGCCGGATGCTTCCTTCAAAGAACTTGACTCGAATTGCAAAGAAGCAATCAGGCAATCCCTGCTGAAAGAACAGGGATATATCTGTGCTTATTGTATGCAACCGATTTCGGAAGATTGGAATGAAAAATTGAACAAGTACAAAGTAGAAATTGAGCATTTTAAATCCCAACACAGACATCCGAAACTTGTATTATTTTATAAAAATATGCTCGCAGTCTGTAATGGAAATGCAGATAAACCTTCGCACGGGCTGATATGCGATAAGGCTAAATCCGGTTTTGACAAAACATACGATTTATTTGTTAATCCTCTGGAAGTGAATAGAGAACAACAAATTTACTACACCCTCAACGGTGAAATCGTGTCTGATAACAAACTCATTAACAAGGATTTAAATGACATTCTAAACCTGAACGAAGAAAACCTCTGCGAAGAACGCGCTAAATTATACCAAACGACAAAAAGCGAAATCAAGCAAATCAAAAGAGCCTATTGGGATAACCCACAAACCAAAAAATCCAAACTCCAACAGCTCAAAACCGAATGGGAACAACGCTACAATGACAAATTTCGCCCCCTCTGTCGCGTCCCTCTCTACCTCATCGAAAAAGAGCTAATAAAAACATTATAAATCCCTACTCCATATCTACTTTTCCTTTCGAAAATACTCAAACCAAGTTACATTCATCAACAACAAAAGCAGACAATACACCAAGTCATCCACCGGAATTGTACCAAGTCGAATACCGAGATTTTCAGCATTATTATATACCACAATCGGTGCTTTTGTAGCGGCTCCTGTCAGTATGCCATTGACGATAAAAAAAGGAATCATACTCACCAAATACGCCAAATAAAAACGACTCAACTGCGACCTTTTATTCGTAAAAACGAAATACATCAAAAATGCTGCTGTCAGCAAAAAAGTCGTCGCTGTATAGAGCTTTCCCCAATGAATAATTGAAACCGTCAATAAGGTCAAAATAAGCACGTAAGTAATCAGGGGTTCAACATAACGAAATATATCTTTTTTTATATAAAAATTCAAACATTCGTAAATAAAAACACAGCCATAAGGCACCGTAACAAAAAACAACCACTCCCCCATCGGCAGCCTCAAAAATTTCAAAGGTGCATAGTAATAATTCGGATTAAAACCCCACACTCCACAATGCGTAAAATAGACATCCCAGGGAATAAACACCAAAGCCGTCATCAAAGTAGCGGGAAATAAATATTTCCATTTTTTATAAAAATGAACGCGCTTATCAAAACTCAAAAGGAAAGGAAAAAAGATAGTCAACCCATTGATTATCAGATACAAATACTGAGTTTCTAATCGCGAAAACTCACGTATAGCATTAATGTCAAAACTAAGATTATCTCCCCCCACATCATCAGTCAGGCACAAAAAAATAGCAGCAATAACCGGAACCGCTATTGCTGCTATTTGTGTCAAACCTATGTCTAATATTTTCTTCATATTTTGGCGATGAGCAATCTTTTACTATTGCTTCAATTTATAAGTAACTGGACTTTGGACATTAGGTAACTGGGAAATTAGGTAATTAGGCTAACGAAAGCATAATTCGCTATCTATCAGCATAATAAAAATTGTAATAAAGTTAATTTAAAATAAAATGCAAATCAACGTAAATTATTGATAATGAGCAATTTATCTAATTACCCAGTTCCCTAATTACCCAATGTCCAAAGTCCAGTAATTGAAGCACTATGCTTTCAGTCGATTCATTCGATGTCGAAAAGCCGAACTGAACAGCAAATATAACTTTTTTCCGTCATTCACCCGTATGCGTTCTTGCGTGACCTGCGTGGCAGGCGCATTTTTGATTTTTTTAAATAATTTAGTGTAATAAACATAAGCCAAATATACACCCAATCTCGCCCCTTTTGACAATTGCACAATCCCTTTATAAGCATGGTCAAAATCCGTTTTAATGTCCGCCTCTATTTCCGCCTTAATTTGATTATTGAAAGTCGCAAAATCAACCCCCGGAAAATACACCCGTCCACGCTCATCATAGTCGCTCTTCATATCACGCAAAAAATTAATCTTTTGAAAAGCTGCGCCAAGACTACAAGCATTTGATTTGAGGCGTTCATACTCCGCTTGATTACCTTTACAAAACACCTTCAGACACATCAAACCTACGACTTCTGCCGAACCGTAAATATAAGTTTTATACAGACTATCGTTATAACTATTATAATCTAAATCCATTTCCATACTATCCAAAAACGGGTCAATTAGGTCACGTCCGATCCCATATTTCCGACATACTATTTGAAAAGTATGTAAGACAGGATTAAGGCTAATTCCTTCTTCAATAGCTTGATACGTATCCTCTCGAAATTTATCTAACAAGTCTTTTTTTGGATAATTGTGAAACGTATCTACAATCTCATCCGCGAAGCGCACAAAGCCATATAGCCCATAAATCGGCGCACGAAGCTCCTTATCGAAAACGCGAATTCCGAGTGAAAATGACGTGCTGTACCGTTTAGTAATCAAAGCACTACATTCACCGCAGGTATCGTCGTACAATTTCTTATGTAGCATGGTGTAATAGATGAATTTTGAATATCAAACAAATGTAGTAATTCATATATATTTTTAAACTAAAGCAAATTCTTTTTTAACCTCTCTGGCTACCACCTGCCCCGAAATCAGGGAAGGCGGCACACCCGGACCGGGCGTAGTCAATTGACCTGTAAAATACAGATTTTTGACCTTATTACTTTTCATTCGGGGCTTCAAAATCGCAGTTTGTCGAAGCGTATTTGCCAAGCCGTAAGCATTACCTTTATAGGCATGATAATCTTCCTCAAAATCGCGATGCGCGTAGCTACGTTTATAAACGACTGCGTCGCGTATGCTCTGTCCCGTCAAATCTTCTAAACGACTCATTATCAAATCATAATAATGCGCTCGTGTCGCTTCTGTGTCTTCCAAATCAGGCGCAAGTGGCACTAATAAAAATAAATTTTCGCAACCTTCCGGCGCACCCGAAAGGTCTGTTTTAGTGGTGCAACAAGCATAAAAAAGTGGCTTTTCGGGATAGGCAGGTTTTTCGTAAATATCTATCGCGTGTTGTTTGAAATCTTCATCGAAAAAGAGATTGTGATGAAGTAAGTTTTTCAACTTTTTATTAATACCAAGATAAAAAAGAAGCGACGAAGGAGCCATCACTCGTTTGTCCCAATATCGCTCGTCGTACATACGTGAGCGAGGTTCGAGTAGGTCTTGTTCTACATGATGATAATCGCCTCCGGCAACAATAATATCGACATCGTATTCACCTGAATCGGTTACAACTTTTCGCGCAGAGCCGTTGGGAACAAAGATATGTTTGACCTCCTGATTCAGCCGAATGTCCACACCGAGTTCTTCAGCGAGGCTGACCATGCCCTCAATGATTTTGTGCATACCGCCCATCGGATACCACGTACCAAGCACAAGGTCAGCATAATTCATTAAGCTGTACATCGCCGGAGTTTTTTCTGGTGTTGCCCCCAAAAAAAGCACCGGAAACTCCAGTAATTCAATAAGTTGTGGATGTTTGAAGAGCTTGCGGACATGTGCCGACATCGAACTGAACATCTGTAATCGAAAGAGCGATTTCAGCACACGCATATCTGCAAATTCCATGATGGAGCGTCCCGGTTTATAGACAAATTCATTAATACCAACTTGGTATTTATACTCGGCTTCCCGCAGAAATTTATCGAGATTTTTGCTACTGCCGGGTTCATATTGTTCAAACAACTCATAAAGTTTTTCCCGCTTTGCGGGAATATTCATTATATCATTTTTACCAAAAAAAATACAATACGCGGGGTCGAGTCTCACCAAATCGTAATAATCCGAAACCTGCTTACCAAATTCCGAAAAATACTTTTCAAAAACATCCGGCATCCAGTACCAACTCGGTCCCATATCAAAGGTAAAGCCCTCTGCTTCAAACTTTCTTGCACGTCCACCCGGCACACTGTTTTTTTCAAGAATGGTTACATCATAACCATCTCTTGCCAAAAAAGATGCAGCAGATAAGCCCGAAAAACCCGCTCCTATTACAATGACTTTCTTTGACATTTATTTATAAGTTTTAATGATAGGCAAACAGCAAAAGGCTCTTTTTGTTTAAATATTGTTTAATTTTTATTCACTTTTGTTAAACAAAAAATCTTTTTTGTAGAGAGTGTCTATCTTTTTACATAAGTTTTTGCAATTTATAAATAAAGTTGATACATTTGTCTTGAAATCTACAATACCCGTTTTATTCTCTCTGATATCTCCACACCATTTTCAAAATCTTGCCATTGAATTGTCTTATATCAATATATATAGGTCTGTCATCACTATATAAAGTTATAAAAGTGCTCTGTCTTCAGAGTCCTCCAAATGTTTCCATAATGGAAACAGAAGTCCGCTATTCATTTAGCGGGCTTTTTTTATGTGTTTTGTCTCAAGAAATGAATAACGCGAGGAAGTACAGGACATTTTCTGTGTATTTTTGCATCTCAAAGGAATGATACGTCTGTAAGAAATTATGAATTGATACGAGTCCGATTCCATCGGAATCGTAATTTTATATTGAATTATCTCTATAAATATGCAATCCTTTCGAAATTTTTACGTCGAAATGTAGCCTTCAATTAAAAACATCTTCCAACCACATTCCGTTATAATGATAAATTTCAATTTTGATAAATATTCACTTGAAATTTGGAATTTGTTTCTTGGAATTTTAGATACTAAAAAATGGTCGCAACACAAACTAAAGACATCTTAAAAGAAGCCCCCAACGTCCTCCCATTTCTACCTTTGCTCTACGTCGGATGGGCAGATAATGCCTTGATGCCCAGTGAAATAAAACTCATTCGAGAAAAGGCAGATGAAATGGACTGGCTGACTGCTACCGAGCGCGATTTGATTATGCAATGGAGCAATCCAACACAGTCGCCTTCGCCTGAACTGATGGGTAGTTGGGTAGAATTGATACGCGAAGCCTCCGAAAAACTCAATACGACATCACGTCAATCGCTGGCAGATTTAAGTTTGCAAATGGCGGAAAGCAGTTCGGCAACTACCAATTGGAACACGCCCGTCGCACGTATGGCGATGGAAGAAATGGAGTTGGCATTGGGTTATGTCAACTTGAAGGATTATCGCAATATTCTCTCGGAAGAACAGCGTAAAAAGGCTTCCGAAATGGACGAAACGCCTTGCTTTGACCATAAAGAAATGGCACGTCTGCTTGATGGTGAACACGCCGACATCAAAAACCGCGTCCGTCAGTTATTTGCTGACCCCGAATTTAAATTACGCATTATAAAAGATAAAGAAGAACATCGTGAACAAACCTTGAAATGGTGCAAAATGATGGCTGCACAAGGACTCGGCGCGATTTCTTATCCCGAAGCAAATGGCGGTAGCAATGACATCGCAGAGTACGCCGCCGTTTTTGAAACGATGGGTTATCACGATATTAGTTTGTGTATCAAATTTGGCGTACAATTTGGCTTATTTGGCGGTAGTATTTTGGGATTGGGAACGCAGAAACATTACGATAAATATTTGACAGATGTAGGAACACTCGCCTTACCCGGCTGTTTTGCGATGACCGAAACAGGACACGGCTCCAATGTCCGTCAACTCGAAACCACCGCGACCTACGACCCTGCAAGTCAGGAGTTTATCATTCATACGCCGAATGAAAATGCCGGAAAAGAATATATCGGAAATGCTCTGCATGGCAGAATGGCAAGCGTTTTTGCCCAACTCATCACCAATGGCGAAAACCACGGCGTACACGCTTTTCTTGTTCCGCTTCGCAATGAAGCACATGAAACGCTGCCCGGAGTTCGCGTCGAAGATTGTGGCTACAAAGTCGGCTTGAATGGGGTGGATAATGGACGAATTTGGTTTACGAATGTCCGTATTCCGCGCGAAAATCTCTTGAATCGCTTTGGCGATGTGGATGTGGCGGGGAATTATGACAGCCCGATTGGAAGCCTTGCGCGACGATTTTTTACGATGCTCGGTACGCTCGTAGGCGGACGCGTCTGTGTGCCAATGGCAGGATTGAGCGCAACGAAAAAGGGCTTGACAATTGCCATAAAACACGCGCTCAAACGCCGTCAATTCGGACCGGAAAACGAAGCTGAAACCCTCCTACTCAACTACCCTTCGCACCAACGCCGACTAATACCCCTTCTTGCGAAAGCCTACGCCCTTGATGCAGCACACAAATACCTGTTGAAACGCTTTGCAAATCGCACGGAAAAAGACAGTCGCGAGATTGAAACCCTTGCTGCTGCCCTCAAATCTTATAGTACTTGGAATACAACACATACCCTCCAAATGTGCCGCGAAGCCTGTGGTGGAAAAGGCTATCTTGCGGAGAACCAATTCGCTGATATGAAGGCAGATACGGATATTTTCACCACATTTGAAGGGGATAATACGGTGCTGATGCAATTGGTTGCAAAGGGCTTGCTGACGGACTTGAAAGAGGAATTTGAAAACACCAATTTCTGGGAATTATTTGTCAATTTCAGTAAGCAATATATGGAGTCGATATCGCCCTTTAATGATAGCAGAAATAAGGGGGAAGATCATTTGATGGATACGCTGTATCACGTCGAATTATTCAAAAAAAGAGAACGCCGGATGGCAATGGATTTGGGACAGCGTATTCGCCGAAATCGCAAGATGGGGATGAATCCTTATGATGCCTTTATTCGTTGTCAAAATGATATGATTGCGCTCGGTCATGCACACGCGGAGCGGGTAGTAGTGGAGCAGTTTGCAGCGATGTTTGAACAGGTAGAAGATTTAGAATTAAAAAACATACTCGACAAACTTTGCGACCTGTACGCGCTACACACGATTGAACAACACAAGGGTTGGTATCTCGAAAAAGGCTACATGAAAGCGGATAAAACAGAAGCGGTATCGCTTATGGTCGATAAATTGTGTGCTGACCTTCGGACGAGTGCCAGTTGCTTAGTGAATGCCTTTAATATTCCTGAGCATTTGTTGGTGGCACCGATAGCTGTGTAACTTACCCTTCCATCACAAAAGCGCAGGGTTCAAACCCTGCGCTTTTGTGATGGAAGATTTTTTCACTGATTATCAATCTACTATGAAAGTATTTTGAAACAACTAAAAAATATTATAATCCTTTCGTGAAACAATAACGTGATTTTTTGTTGTACTTATCTTTCTCATAGCGGGCTGGAAGTCCGTGCTACATTTTTTACCATGAAAAATATACTTATGTTGTTCACGTTAATGATGTTATCAAATATTTCTCCTGCACAAAAAAATAATACATACACGATTGATTTTGGTAAAGAAAGAGATGGTATGGATTGGCAAATTGTAGATGATGGTGTAATGGGCGGTTTGTCAGCAGGTGAAGGTACTTTGTATGATGACTACCTTCAATTTCAGGGTTATGTTTCGCTAGAAAATAATGGCGGATTTAGTTCGCTGCGAAGTCCTTACAAAGAGATGGATTTATCGCCATTTACCATAGTTGAAATTCGCTATAAATCAACTGATTATAACATTAGTTTTACCCTAAACAAACATCGCGAATGGTATCTGCCAAGATATAAAACTGACCTAAAACCAACGAATGGAAAATGGGCGATTATGACGATACAACTCGCGGATATAGAGGAATATGTCGTCGGACGTGCAACGGGAAGTTATATGGATAAAGAAAGTTTGGCACAAACGATTCGCATGGGTTTTATTACGAATGAAAAACGAGCAGATAAGTTTGATTTTGAAGTAGATTACATTAAATTTCATTAATCTTTTTCCCCGAAAGCCCGTTGTTTTCTATTGAGTTTATTGTCACGTTTTTGTTTTAACCATTCATCAAAACGGATGACTTCATAACCCATCGGATCCCAAAATAATTCGCCTTCACCTTTGGTGAGTGCTTCTATCTCTTCTTTTGCAACTTCAAAGGTTTCTTTGAAATCACCGCGATGTTTGATAAACAGACGAATGACTTTAGAAATCACTCTTGCGCGTGCTATATTTTCAGTCTCAGTTTTTTTAGGACTGAGCAAACGATTAAAGTTTTTAATCTGGTAATCAACGAGAAACAAATCATTTTCGTCAATATGTATCATCATTTGAAGCAACTTATAACCGAGGTTCCAACCGGATTTATCGCTTGTAATGTGGTCGTTAGTACTTAATGATTTAGCGGCTGCGTCTAAGTCTCCTTGCAAATACTCCAAATTAGCACGAAAGAATAACCAACGGGCTTTTATGAGTCGATTACCGGTGTTGATTTGTTTGTGTTTTAGGGCATCTTGTATGACCTGTGCAGCAGCAGGGTAATCTTTATTACGGAGGTGAGCAAAAAAGAGATAATCCATAGCACGGAGTTGATTCATCATACCTTTTCTAAAAACTTCCACGGCTTCTCTAGCATAAACGATAGCTTCTTCGTAATTTCTAAGGTTGAGGTTTATAAAAACCACATCTTTGAGAATACCACCCCGACTAGAATCAGAACTCATGATAGAAGACTCTTTTGAGACTAACTTCATAAGCTTATCTGCATTTTCACGCGCTTCCTCAAAATTTCTATTGATATTATTCTGATGGACTTTTGATACATAATACCAAAAATTAAACCTCACACTTGAGTCGTCTTCATCGTATGCTTCTAACTCTTCCAGTATTTTTTCGTTAGCGTCCTTGAATTTTATCATTTTATTAGCCTGAAACTCATTCGGTAAGGAAATTTGAAAATAATATTGTTGCATTTTTAACCACTTCCCTAACTCTACATGATAATAATCCATCTTATTACTATACTGTTCAAACGCTGTTAATCCTTTTCTAAATCCAGATGCTAAACGGAGTACATTTCTGATGCTTAATACTTCCGCAAACATCTCGTAAGATTCGGCAATTTCCAAAGCATCATTGAGTACTTTTTCCCCTTCACTAAATATACCTCTTTGTAGTAGTAGTTGCCCTTGCAATAACATCCTTCTACAGTCCACTTCTGCTTGAGCTAATTTAGAAACCTCTTTTCTCCCCGCGTCTTGCAATACAATGAAGTTGAGCAAATCCTTTTTTAATCTTCGTTTGACATGAGAAAAAGTAGAATTCGGAGTAGAATTATATAGTTTTTGAGCTGCTTCTGTATCAGTTTTAGCTTTTTCATTTAGTATTAAGTCAAATAGTTGGAGTTTTTTCTTTTCCATCCCATTTGTTTGGATACTAAAAAACTTTCTAATCAGACGCTTTTCTTTACTGTCCAATGAATTGATAATCGGTACTAAATTTTTCATGCAAACTGATTTAAGAATGAAATGTGACCTATAATTTGAACCTGTTTTTACTGGCGATAAGTAACTTAGTGTATTACTTTTTCGATAAAAAACCACAACACCTACTATAACTTTTTGATTATAGATGTGTTACACTTTAACATTTAATGACTACCTTTGTATTGAAAAGAAAACCATTTAGAGAAATTATTAAAAAAATGACTACAATCACTTGAAATAAAACATTTTCAACTGCGTCAATAATAAGGCGTTTTTCAACCACTCAAAACACTTTTAATCAATGAGTTAAACATTAAACCTCTACAAAGATACGACTATTATCCTACTAAACAATAATTTGTTTAAATAAAAATAAATACCCAAATTTGAATTGTAATTGTAATTGAGACCTCTTTAAAATGTAATTGTAATTGATTTTTTAACCTAAACTTTGTTGTTATGCTTAAGGATTGGATGGATTTTTTAATGGAAATATTTGGTTTCACTTGGAACGATGAAAACAGAAATGGGGTATGGGACCCAACAGAAGGAAATTGAACCTTATACTATCTTCTAAACCAAGATTACCCGAAGTCATTTATTTTACCAAATGAGACAAACAGATACTACAAGGGGAACACCACGGCAAATGGTAAGTATCTGTTTCAAAAAAGGCAAATCACCTTCGCAGTGAGAAATACAAACAATACATCTTCTGGCTCCCAGCCATTGCCCCAATTTTGGTAAATAAATTTTAAATGAGTAGCTAAATCAGCTACTACTATTTTAGTTCGTCCCAGAACTAATACTCCTTTTCCACACTATTAGAAAACCAACTCAGTACCTCTCTATATAATTCAAAATAGAGGGGCTATCGGTGTTCCACATAGAAGCAATTTTATCAAATTGATTGCACAAAAAAAAGAGACACCAAGCCAAGCCTAGTGTCTCTTCCAAAATAACTTAAAACCAATCACTCATTACTACCTTCTCCACTCATCTCCTTAGCCCGTCTATCCCTTTGCATAGGATTCTCCCGACTACGTTCTGTTTTAAACAACTCAAAACGAGACGGTGCTGGTTTGGAGGGCCAATAATTATTTGATTTATCCGTATCGGCGGTTTCGAGGAAAGGGTCGAGCGTGATGCTGCGAACTTCCTTTTTCGTTGGAAACACCTTTGTTACACTTTCGTGCGGTAGCATTTTCCAGATTTCTGCTGGGATGCGAATCACTTCATCAGTGCCGTCTGCGTAGTCGAATTGGAGGACCAAAGGCATCACCAATCCACCAACATTTTTAAAGGTCACTTCGTAAAAATGATAGCCTGCATCGAGCAAGGCTTTTTCGTCGTCGGCGAGTGCGGCGTAGAACTTTTTGTACTCGTCGCGGTCTATAGCATTGACATCAAAATCTGTATAATTAGTATAAAAATCTACGGTCGAAGGGTCTCTTTCATCGACGGTTTGTTTGATAGCTTCGGCATTGCGGATTTTGCTGATATTTTGCGGACCTTCTTCAAATTCTTTGAGGGCAAGTTCGCTGTCTTGGTCGGGGTCTTGCGAACCAAGCTGCATCCATTTTACATTCTCAATACCAATATCAACGTGGTCGGTCGTATAAAACCAACCTCTCCAAAACCAATCTAAATCTACGCCCGAAGCATCTTCCATCGAACGGAAAAAGTCAGCCGGTTCGGGCGATTTAAACATCCAACGTTGCGAATATTCACGGAAGGCATAATCGAATAATTCGCGTCCCATCACCGTTTCGCGCAAGACATTGAGCGCAGTGGCAGGCTTGCCGTAAGCGTTATTTCCAAACTGAAAAATCGACTCCGAGTTGGTCATTATCGGGCTGATATTGCTCTTATCGCCCTTCATGTATGGGATGATTTTTTCGGGATTTCCACGGCGCGAGGGGTAATTTCTTTCAAATTGTTGCTCGGTCAGATATTGCAAAAAAGTATTCAAGCCCTCGTCCATCCACGTCCATTGTCGCTCATCCGAATTGACAATCATCGGGAAATAATTATGTCCGACTTCGTGGATAATCACGCCAATCATACCATACTTGGTGCGTGGCGAATACGTGCCATCGGCTTCGGGTCGTCCATAATTAAAACAAATCATCGGGTACTCCATGCCGATACGCTTGGCACTCACCGAAATCGCTACCGGATAAGGATAATCAAAGGTATGATGCGAATACGTTTTGAGCGTCTGCACGACGGCTTTGGTCGAGTATTGTTCCCACAGCGGATTGCCTTCTTTCGGATAGTAAGACATTGCCATGATGGTGCGTCCGCCTTGTTTCACGCCTTGTGCATCCCAGAGGAATTTGCGCGAAGAAGCCCAACCAAAATCGCGTACATTGGTCGCGTGGAACGTCCAAGTTTTCTTCTTGTCTGCTTTATCTGATTCGTTCTTTTCGGCTTCATCTTGCGTAATAATCATGACGGGTTGGTCGGCGTTTTTGGCTTGGTCAAATCGCTTGCGTTGTGCGGCGGTGAGTACCTTGTTGGCGTTTTGCAATTCGCCCGTAGAAGCCACAACATGGTCGGCAGGAACGGTAATGCTGACTTTATAATCCCCAAAGGTCAATGCGAACTCGCCGCGTCCGAGAAATTGCTTGTTTTGCCAGCCATTGACCATATCGTACACACACATACGCGGATAAAACTGCGCTATCGTGTAGAGGTAATTATCGTCTTCCTCAAAATATTCGTAGCCAGAACGTCCGCCGATTTTCATGCGGTCGTTGATATTATACCACCACTTGATTTTAAAGGTAAATTTACCACCCGGTGCAAGTGTAGAAGGCATATCGACACGCATCATCGTCTTATTAATCGTATAAGACAAATCGCCGCCACGTTCGCTTTTGACATGTTCGATTTTGAAACCGCCATCGAAATCGGGCAGTAGGCGTTTGATGGCGCTGAGACTTGCGTCTGCATCAAGACTTGAGGTTTTTATTTTATAAGAATCCGAATCCAGTGCGCGGACATTCTGGTCGAGTTGCAACCAAAGATATTTGAGCGCGTCAGGAGAGTTGTTGGTGTAAGTGATGGTTTCTTCGCCGTAGATGATTTGCCTGTCATCGTCGAGTTCGAGGTTCATCACATAGTCGGCTTTTTGCTGCCAGTACAGGTGTCCGGGCGCGCCCGACGCAGCACGATAGACGTTGGGTGTCGGCAATTCCTGACCGAGTTGGCGGAATTTGTTGGTGTTGGTATTGTCTTGCGCTGTTAGTCCGCAGAGTAGTAGGAAAGACAGGGCAAAGGACAAAGTGAGTTTTAATTTTATCATTTTGAAAAATATTTAAATTGTGCGATAGAACGCGGATTGAACGGATTAAACTGATTTTCGCGAATTTTGTTTGGTGGAAAATTATGTAAAAGTATGTATTTTTGGGGAATTTTTGATTATTTGAAGATAATTGGTATTAGTAGTTTCAAAGAGATTTCTTCTAAAAGGAAAATGTACATTTCATAAAAAAACAAACAAATCAGTAAACCAAATACGTTTATTTTTGATTTATATAAATTATATTCGTCTCAATGTCTTTTTTCAAAAACAATTTTATTAAACTTTAACATTCATAAAATGGACGAATTCAAAATTGGGACTCGTGTAAGTCTTAAATTATCACGAAGCAATGAAATGATTGTACAAAAAATTCTACCTGACAATCAAATTGAGTGTATTTGGCGTGATGAAAAACACATAACACACAAAGAAGTGTTCCACAAAGACATGCTCAAAATTTTAAAACCCCCGTCGTCCGGGCTTCGTTGGAGGAATAGTAGAGGTGATACTTTTTAGTTATGAGTGAAAAATTATTGAATCAGATAGAAGAAAAAATCGAAACAAGAACTGACTTCCATCTTAAATGAGAAGTGAAGAAACGTAAAACGATTTTGCAAATTGTCCTGTCTATTTTCGAGTGACGATTTGCAAAATCGTTTTACGTTTGACTGGCACTTATTGGAAAGCGGATTAAAACACCTCCCCGACATCGTCCCATGATTTCAGGAAAATCATCAGGAATTTCTATGTCCACCAAGTCATTTATTTTTTCTGCGAAAAACAATTGGTGAGTTTTTGCATATTGGTATAATGCCTCAATAATATCGGTGATTTCTGTTTTGGTAGGTGTGCCGGGTTCGTATGTGTAGTTCGGGTAGATGATGTGTGCGTGTTGGGTAACACCATTTTCGGGGCAAGTCTCAATGTCACAATGTAAGGCAAGCGCATGTCTGATTTGCAGCACGGCAATACCTCTGTAATGCTCCCCGAAAATCTGTGTGGCAACCTTCCGCGTATGCTCAAGCGTACTGTAATCCAAGCGGTTTACCGACAAACGACACTCACCCGAAGCCGGATATTTGTACGGATAAAATGCCCTGCGATTGAGTTTGCCCTTCTTGACCGTTCCGGTTTTCAGAAATCGGACGATGCGTTCTTATGTTTGATATTCAATAGGAATTTGACCAAATTCATCGTCAAGGTAGTGGGCTTCTTCGGTTTTGATGTACATTATAAACTGTCGTTGTAGCGCGAGATGCCACGCGCTATTTCTTCATCATTTTCATGTAAAATACCTTCCGTATAATCTGTCCGTTCTCCATTGATACGAAACTGCCAATTGCTGGTAGTCGTGCCGATTTCAATATGCAGATAAGCGTTTTTTTCGGCTGAATCATGCTCCAATTCGAGCGAAATTGTTCCATGCACATTCACAAAATAATCCAAATCACTCAACAAAAATTCATCTGTCGCACTGATTTGTTCGACCACCGAAATCGCCTTTTTCAAAGCATAGTCATTCACGACAATGACATCTTGTTCCGTTTCTGACTGACGAACAAGCGCAGTAATTTCACTCGAAATTTGTTGAATATGATTATTTTGTGCGACCATTAAACGTTCACTTTTCTACAATATCCGCTTTTTTTGATTTATTTCCAAATAAAAAGTTCATCACTCGAATTTTGAGATAAAGATACCATCGAAGAATTGACAGACACTTATTGGAAACCAAATTAATCACAACCTTAAATTCTGCCACTTTCCTACTACATTTCATTTTTTTTCATAATTCAAACAATATCCTTTGCAAAAGTCTCGTTTTTAAATTAACTTTGAAAAACAAAGTACTTTTAACTTCATTTAAATTAACCATTTATCATCAAAAGTAAAACCTATGTCCGACAACACCATCGCCACCTTAGACCCTAATCCGCCGAAGGAAAAAAATGTCTTACGTATCGGTTTCAGTTTACTTGGAATTTCTTTGACATATTTTCTATTCACCTTAAATGGAGAATTGCAGGATACCGATTTATTCAATGCTTCCTTTATGGTTTGCGGGGTGATTTTTGTTATCTATTTCTTCATAGTCATCGCTGCAAATCTCACCAAATACGGAAAAAGGCTACGATTTAAAAACCTGAAATACAACATTATACTTCTACAATTGATGAATATTAGCGCGTACGCGCTCAATCGTATCCTTCCGGTTTTTCATATTTCTACGGGCTGGTTGTGCGTGTATTTGGTGTTGACCAATGCTGCCCTTATCGCCTTTGTCCTTCGCGACGAACACAAACCCAACTGGCTCAATCATGCCATCGTTTTGCTCGTGTCTTCGGCGATGATGTTTCATTTGTATGAATCAATTTATATTGCGCCGATTTATCCTTTTGCTGCTGCGGTATTTTGGTTTTTCGGAATTTCTTTACATGCTTTCGTACCGATTTGGTTTTTCATTACCACCATAATCGTCTTGCGAAAATACTTCAAAGCCTCTCCCAATTACTGGCGAACCGCGATTGTCGGTATAGTCATTCCTTTGCTTTTTGTCGGCTTATTTTCTACAAGATGGATGAGTATCAATCGTCAAATTACGGATGCTTTTCACAGTCAAAATACACCTTTAAACGAAAAAGAATTGCCCAATTGGGTACACGTCAGTCAGGATTTACAGAAAGATTGGATCACCAAACGCATCCTCAAAAGCGATATGGTCTATACCGTTGCGGGCTTTTGGGATGGTGATTTTCTACCTAATCTCAACCTCAATGAAGGTACAAAACACGACCCGCTTGTCGTGGTCGCTTCTATGCTTTGTGGCAAGCTGGAATTGCCTTTTGACGATAGAATTACGATACTCAATTCGCTTTATGACCAACGCCACCAAACCGAACGCAAACTCTGGAGTGGCAATATGCTCTCCACTTCAGACATCGTAACCAATGTGCAACTTTTCCCCGAATTTCGCTTGGCATATACCGAAAAAACCTTTAAAATTCACAATCGGATGCGCCCCAATACTTGGCGCAATCAACAAGAGGCATTGTACACTTTTTACCTGCCCGAAGGCTCGGTCGTCACATCGGCAGCACTCTGGGTCGAAGGCGAAAAACGCGATGCTTACCTCACCACCAAATCCAAAGCCGACAGTGCCTACACACGCATCGTCGGGCGCGAACGACGCGACCCGCTCCTGTTGCATTGGCAAGAAGGCAACCGCGTGACCGTGCGCGTATTTCCCTGTACGCCGAGCGAAGACAGGCAGTTCAAAATCGGTGTTACCACTCCCCTACGCATGGATGGCAGCGAGGTCGTATATGAAAACATCGACTTTCAAGGACCGCATTGGAAGGGGGCAAAAGAGAGTATCAACGTAGTCGCAACGGGCGATATTGGTGAATTGGATACGCCGTTTTCTTTCCGCGAAAATGGCAACGGATGGACTTACAAAGGCAGGTACAAATCCGATTGGACTTTGCGATTTGACGCGCCTCCCGTCTCTACACATGATTTTACTTTTAATGGAAAACAATATAATATGACAGCATTGGAGACGCAAAATCAAGCCTTCAACGCACAGGAAATTTATTTGGATATTAATGACGGTTGGAAGCGAAAAGAGTTGTTTAATTTATGGAAAAACATCAGCGACCGCGAGGTGTACGTTTATACCAATCATTTAGAAAAAGTCAGTGAAACGAATCATAAACGACTGTTTAAGAAGCTATTAAAACGCAATTTTAGTATTTTTCCTTTTCATAAAATAAAAAACCCTGCGGATGCGATGGTCATTTCAAAAAATGGTTCGCGCCTTACGCCCGTATTGGATGACATGAAAAAATCGACCTTCGCCATCCATTTAAATGACTACCTCAAAGCGAATACGGTAAATGTCAAATTATTTAATTTGGACGAAGATTTATCACCTTATTTGAAGTCGCTGAAAGAGTTGCGGGTGTTCGATTATGCAGAAGGAGATAGCGAGGTTTTGACAGCTATGCTATCAGGAAATCATTTTACAAAAAAATCCGAAAATGACACGTCAGTTGCCAATCATTATTCCAATACGATGATAAGGGAAACGCAGACCGCAAGCACCGACTCCACCGCACGCGGCGCAGCCCCCGACCACCTGATGCGTATGTACGTCTATAATGATTTGATGAAAAAAGTCGGACGTGGATATTTTGATAAAAAGCAGTTGGAAAAGCAATTTGTGGATGCAGCAAAAGAGGCTTATGTGGTTACGCCCGTCAGCAGCCTCGTGGTTTTGGAAACACAAGCCGATTACGACCGCTTCGACATCAAAAAAGCCAAAAATAGCCTACAAAATGCTAAAATAAAGGGATCCGGCTCCGTCCCCGAACCCGGTGAATGGTTATTGATTATTTTGAGTTTGTTGGTGGCGATAATTGTGACAGCAAAGAGAAGTGAACCACGAAGGACACCAAGCACACAAAAACTCAATTAACTGTAAAAGAAAACTAAAAGAGTAAAAATCTAAGAACAGCTGCTATTCAACAGGCTGCGAGAATAACAGTTGTTTTTAGATTTATGCTCCAACATCAAACCGTCACGCCCGCGTTCATCAATTCTTCAATTTCATCCACTTCTACCGGAATATTTGCCATTAAATTAACCGGACCGTCTTCTGTGATGTGAATATCGTCTTCCAAGCGAATCCCCAAACCTTCTTCGAGTATATAAATGCCCGGTTCACAAGTAAAGACCATACCCACCTGAAAGTCAGCATAACGCTCCATAATATCATGCACATCCAAGCCCAAATGATGCGACGTGCCGTGCATAAAATACTTTTTGTAAAGCGGTTCGTCAGGGTCTTGTTTGGCAACATCGTGCTTATCTAATAAGCCGAGATGTATCAATTGGCTTTCCATAATTTTGCCAACTTCTTTGTGGTATTCTTCAAGATTGGTACCGGGACGCAACATACTCGTAGCTTCTTTTTTAACATGCAAAACCGCCTTATAAACAGCACGTTGTCGCTCTGTAAACGTACCACTAATCGGAATCGACCGCGACAAATCCGCCGTATAATTGGCATACTCCGCGCCAAAATCCATGAGCATTACATCACCGGGTTGGCATTGTTGATTATTATCAATATAATGCAGCACACAGGCATTTCTACCACTTGCGATGATAGGCGTATAGCCGTGTCCGGTAGCGCGACGACGCAAAAATTCATGTGTGATTTCGGCTTCAACTTCATACTCCCAAACACCCGGTTTTGTATAGTCCAATACCCTGCGAAATGCCGCTTCTGTAATCTCACAACATTTACGCAAAACAGCAACTTCCATATCCGATTTGATGACCGCTAACCGCTTGATAATTTGCTGCGATCGCAGGTAATTATGTACTGGATAACGGTCTCGCATCCACTTTGCAAAACGATAATCTCGCGTCATCACATCAGAGCGATAACGGTCATTTTCGTTCATATTTAAATAGACATTATCTGCCAATAAAATCATCTCATTCAAGACTTTATCCATTTCATCCAACCAAAATATCTTCTGAATACCCGAAGTTTCTTTTGCCTCTTCTTGCGTGTACTTATGACCCTCCCAAATCGCTATATGTTCATTTGTTTTTTTAATAAATAAAACTTCCTGAAAGCCCTCTTTCACACAGTCGGGATAGATGACCAAAACCGATTCTTCCTGATCAATACCCGACAAATAAAAGAGTTCGGAATTCTGACGAAAAGGAAAGGTCGTATCGCCATTGCGAGGCATCATGTCATTTGAATTAAAAATCGCAATAGAGTTTGGTTTCATTTCCGCAGCAAAACGTTTGCGGTTTCGTACAAATAAATCGTTGTGTAATGGCTCGTATTTCATTTTTACAATTTTATTAATAATTGACTATTAAAACTTAATTGTTTTTTGTGTGAATGTTTTTTAAATATATTTAAATGCAAAAAACAAGTATAGCGTGATTTTTTATTATTTTCATTCACGTATCACACAAATAATTGACGTAAATCTAAGTAAAAATTGCAGATTAATTTACTCGTTTACAGGTTTATTCGTTTATTGCTTTAATGCCCCTTGAATGATAAACGGCGTTTACAAAAAAATGAAGAAAAAACTTTTAATTGTATATACAGGTGGTACAATAGGTATGAAAAAATCGCCTAATGGGTGGATTCCGGCAAGTGGTTTTTTGAAAGAATTGATGAATGAAAATCGGGTATTTCGCAATGAAGTTATGCCCGATTTTGACATTCTCGAACTTGAGCCACTATTGGATTCTTCAGATATGAGTCCTGACGATTGGGTGAAAATCGCAAAGGTAATCGAACAGCATTATACTGATTATCAAGGGTTTGTAGTATTGCACGGTACGGATACGATGGCTTATACGGCTTCTGCATTGTCATTTATGCTTGAAGGTTTGGAGAAGCCTGTGATACTGACCGGTTCGCAAATTCCGATGATGCTGCCGCGCAATGATGCTACTGAAAATATTATCGGTGCAATGCTTTTTGCTGCCAATCATGAGATACCTGAGGTTTGTGTGTTTTTTGACAATATATTGCTACGCGGTTGTCGTACACAAAAAGTAAATGCGGAGGGTTTCCGGGCATTTGAATCACCCAATCTGCCACCACTTGGCATCGGAGGTATTCACATTAAAATCAATCGAAATATTGTTTTCAGGTCGGAGATGGATACCAACGGATTGACGGTTCAAAGTCAATTGGATACTCGTGTGGGTGTGCTGTGGCTGTTTCCGGGTATCACGGGCGAGATTGTCAAAAATTACCTCCGTCCGCCGATAAAAGGTGTCGTGATTCAGGCTTTCGGATCGGGCAATGGTCCGGTGAGCAATCAGGCATTTATACAAGCACTTGCGGAGGCGAACGAGCGCGGTGTGGTCTTAGTCGATTGCACCCAATGCACCGTCGGAACGGTCTTATTGGCGGACTATGCTACTGGCACAGGCATGGCGCGGGCGGGCTTGGTGAGTGGCTACGATATGACTCCCGAAGCTGCATTGACCAAATTAGCCTACTTGCTCGGCAAAGGCTATTCGCCGGAAGAAGTCAAGCAATGGATGAACACGAATATGCGCGGAGAAATGACCGTGAGTATGACGTAATTCTTAAAAAAATTCAATATGTCACGAACTGCACCAATAGACTTACTGCGCGGATTTATCATGATGCTGATGGCACTCGACCACGCAAGCGGGATGGTGGCGCGGACGCATTTTACAGAAATTTGGGGTGTGACTTTTAAAGCTTATCCTGATTTTTGGTGGTGGTTGACGCGATTTATGAGTCACCTGTGCGCGCCGGGGTTTTTCTTTTTGATGGGAATGAGTATGTTTTTATTTGCTGAAAAACGTTTGCAAACGGGCTGGTCGGAAGGACGCATACGAAGATATTTTTTCAAGCGAGGCGGACTGATTTTGTTGTTTATGTTTTTCCTCGAATTTCCGGCTTGGGGATTGGGCGGTTTGTTGAGTGGCGGCTCATCTGGTGAGGAGGGAATGTCTTTTCCGGGAGCTTATGAAGGTGGTTTTTTTGTGCCGACTACGGTGTTGTACGGCTTGGGGGTATGTATGATTGTGGGTGCATTTTTATGGAAATTACCCAAATGGTTGTTCTTGGTAATCAGCGTGTTGAATTTTGTTTTTTCGGCTTGGTATGTTGGGCAGTTGTCGGCAGATGATGTGCTGAATCCCCTTGCAGTTTTCCTTACTGTACCGGGTATTACGGTGGGCGCGATGACGCTTTATCCGGTTATTCCGTGGTTGGGTCTGGTGACTTTCGGTATGTTTTGGGCGAAATTGATGCGTGAATTTCCCCATAAAATTTATGGGTATTCGTTGGTAACAGGATTGGTATTTGTAGCAGCTTTTATGGTATTTCGTTTTTTTGAATTGGCTAATTTTCAAATGAATAGTTATCACGATTGGATTTCATTTTTTACACTAATCAAGTATCCACCAAGTGTGGTTTTTATCCTCATTACTTGCGGTATTAATCTGATTTTGTTGTTTGTTTTTTCAAAATTATCACATCAAAAATGGCTACGTCCTGTACGGCTTTTTGGTCAAACCGCTATGTTTTTCTACATCGTTCATTTGTATTTGTATGCTTTGATGGGTGCGCCGTTTCCTGCGGGGGCATCGATTGGTGTGATGTATCTCATTTGGATAATTGGTTTGGTCGTGTTGTATTTTATTTGCGATTGGTTTTTGACATTTAAACGAAATAAACCGGAAGAGTCTTTTTGGAAAATGGTGTGAAAACGTATTTAAAAATTAATATCTTTGAAGATGCAAACCAAAGCACAACTCGTCACCAATCGCCAAATCGAATTCGGCACTTTTCATCAAGCCATTGAAACGGTGAACCTCATTGATGCTAAGACCAATCCAAACTTCCCAACGCCGCGTTGGTGGCGCAATCTACGGCTAAAAGAGTTTCAAGCCGTTCAAGGCGGTAACGAGCGATTTTTTTATAATATCGCTTTGTTTAATGCCAAATTATCTGCTTTCGCACAGGTACGTGTGTTTGATATTTTACGAGAAAAACATTACGTGTACGAGCAGCAGTTAATTCCTACTCAATTGAATATTCCAGATAATGTATTGAATAGTATCAATTCATTTTCTAATAAAAAAATTGACATTCGAATAGAAAATAAACTCCGCGAAAATCGAATTACGGTCAAATTTAAAGTCCTGAAAAACAAGGAGATACCAGCGATTGAAGGGCAAGTACACGGCAATTTCACGAATAGTGAACACCTCGTAGCCAGCGTACCTTTTGGCGAAAACCATGGCATGTATGCCCACAAAAATATCGTCCCGATGCATGGCTTTTTACGCATAAATGAAGATCACCACGAATTCAAGAAGAAGCAGAGTTTTTTCATTTTGGACGATCATAAAGGCTACTACCCTTATCGCTTGAAATGGGATTGGATAACCGCAGCATTTATCGACGAACGTGGTTTGATTGGTTTAAATTTGACAAAAAATCAATCTATCGACGGCGAAAAATATAATGAAAATGCACTTTGGTTGGGTGGAAAAATTCATCGTTTACCTGCGATTACATTTGATAGAAATGGCGATATTTGGACGATAAAAGATAAACAAGGAAGAGTCAATCTGACTTTCCACGCACTCTACCCGAAGGCGGTCAAAATCAATCTCGGTCCACTCGGCGCGTCAGATTGTGAAGGTCCGTTTGGGCGGATTTCGGGCGATGTTTTTATTGATAATCAGAAAATTACATTTGATAATATTTTTGCTTTTGCAGAGCGAATGTATATAAGGTGCTGATGTACTGATGTGCTGACGTTTAATTCGTGAACACATCAGTACTTCGGCACGTCAGCACGTCAGCTATGAATTGGACAAACTACCATACACACACCCTCTACTGCGACGGCGAATGTACAGTAGAAGAACATGCCCGACAAGCCGTTGAAAATCAAATGCTTGCGATTGGATTTTCGAGTCATGCACCTGTGCTGTTTGAGACGGATTGGCATGTAAAACAGGGGGACTTGAAGGCATATTTTCAGGACATCAAACACGCGAAGGCGACTTATCCGCAGGTACAAATTTATACGGGATTGGAGGTCGATTTTATACCGGATGTGATTGGTCCGGGCGATTTTGAGGCGTACAAATTAGATGTGATAGTAGGGTCGGTGCATTACATTGGGCAGTATGCAGATGGGGAGCATTTTTGCATGGATTTTACGGCAGAGGAGTTGGCGCGAGGCTTGCGTGAGGTGTATGCGGGTGATGTGCAGGCGATGGTACAGGCGTATTATGAGCGTGTGCAAATGATGGTCAGGTACGATCCACCGGACATTATCGGGCATTTGGATTTGATTAAAAAACTCAATAAAGACAATCGTTTTTTTGATGAAACGCAGTCGTGGTATAAGGAAATTGTAAAGGAAACGATAGAAGTGATTTCAAATTCAAGTTGTATCGTAGAAGTCAATACACGCGGTTTTTATCAAGGGAAAACAGAAGAGTTTTATCCTTCAAAATGGATTTTAGAAATGTGTTTTGCTAAAAACATTCCCGTAACTATCAGTTCGGATGCGCATCACTTTACGGAATTGGAAAATAATTTTAGAAAAGCTGCTGAATTATTATTAAATATTGGTTATCAAGAAGTATCAATTTGCAATCACGATAAATGGATGCAAGCAAAACTCTCAACAAAAGGTTTACAAATAGAGAAAAATATTGACATTTAAAGTACTACTCAAAATCTGATAGACACCCCCAAATTACCATTCAAAATACTGTATCTCGCTCCCCCATTTAATAGGGAACTATACTCTCCATATTTGCCATTACCCTCACCTACAATTTTGTCTGCTAATTTGTAGCTTTTACTATCAGTCGGTAGCCCATGTGCGTATTGTCCGCCTATCCAAATTGAAGTTTTATCAGAAATATTATACATCAAACCGATTCTACCTATAATGGAGATGTACGGGTCAATTTCAACAGAATCATCTATACTTTGAGGTCGAATATTGAGTCCGATATTGAGTACATCAAGGTTAAAATGATTATTGAGATGAGTCTCGTCAGCATCGGCATTTTGTGAGAGTGTAAAGAGGTATTCTTCCGTCAATTGGAGACTGTGTTCATTAATTGTACCATCGCCATAACCATAATTAAAACCGTCATCGCTGTAATAAATTGCCTCATAATCAATACTTCCTTCGCCAAGTTCGACGGTCGTTGATAGCGGTAAATTATACGCAGCACCGCCATGTAAAAACATCCCGAAACGATAAGAAAAATCCGTTTTAAATTTTAATAAAACAGGAATTGACAAATGTGTAATTGTATAATTTTCAGTAAGTTGGTCAATAGATACGATTCTTTCATAATCCCAATAATCATCACCTTCCACATTGTATAAATCCGACCTGTAACGGGCTTCAAAATTTTGCACTTCAAAGCTACCGCTCGCACGATTGTAGTGTACACCTGCGCCGATACCTACCTGACTTGAAAAATAAAAACTCAACTCCACACCTGCTCCCCATTGCAAACCGCCCTTACCGATAATCGCATCGTCACTGATACCACGATTGATACCATAATCCCAATTGATGGCATTGAGATGAGGCGTGTTCACACCTGCGCCGCCTATGATGTCTATGTGAAAACCACGCTTGTTGGCAAGTTCACGATTGACGGTAGGAGGCTTGGGGATTTTCTCTGCTTTAGAGGTCTTTGGTGGGCGTATAGTATCTTTTGATATTTGTAGAGAACGAGCAGTGTTACCCGACAGTGCCAATTCTTGTGCGGAAAGCGTGCCTATCATTAGTATAGGCAATAGCAGTATAAATAATTGTATTTTTTTCATTTGAAATGGGTTTTTATCAAGTAATTTCAACGATTTTTTCATCATTAATAAATAACAATTTTTTCCACAATATTAATATCACTACTACTCGTCATTTGAATAAAATAAACACCCGAAGGTAATGACGGAAATGACAGCGATATACGTTCTACTACATCCAATTTATCCATCTGTTGATAAGAGATTTCCCGTCCAAATGAGTCGTATAAATATAAGTCCAAAGCGCGGTCTTCATTGCCCGTCAGGGTAATCTCGAATGTGCCTTTATTGGGATTGGGTGCAACCTGCATCGTGAGCTTTCCATAATCAATATCGGGGTTTTGCGCCATTCGCCGAAAGGGGTCTTCCTGATAATATATCTTGCGTGTACATCCTGCTTCATCTTCCACGATAAGCCAGTAATAGTAATTGTCAGTATCAATATTTTCCACCAAATAGTCTTGATAAATCGCCCCTTCGATGACTTGCGGACAAAGATCGGTTTTGCTTTCTCGCCCCCATTGGTAAGTGTTAAAATCATTTCTGTTACAAAACAATATATTCGTAGGTCCGAGTCGGAGTATCTCGGCAGACATGGAAGGCGATGTCGTTCTATTGACAGGATATTCTTGAGTCGTGATGCAATTATCCGATTGAATGGTCAAGGTCAACATATCAACATTTCCAGCCAATTCCAATGCCGTACAATGTCCGGCATCAATAACATTTGTCGTATCTATGCTATTCATACTCCATGTGTAAATGTAGTCCGGACGTGGATTTTTTATTTGTACGGTTGTGATTTGACGCATCGCGCAAAGGCTATCCACGGGAGCTGCAAAAAGAATATCGGGAACCTCCAATTCCGATAATCGCAAGGCAATTTCGGCAATAGTAAAACAGCCGTTATTGTCATTTTCTACTCTTGCAAACACCGTACTTTCGGCAGATGAATAATTTGTAAAATAAGAAATAGAGTTGTCATTCATCATCGCATCGCTCAGTTGAACGTGATAGCTGATAAAAACACTCGAATCCGTTGTAATAGAGGCATTTGTCAAATTAAATGTTCCGATTGCGGTAGTATAATCGCATGTATAAAGTGTATCATTACTGACCGTAGGCGGACTGTTATCTGCTATAATGACAACCTCTTCACTGGTCGAACAAGCATTAGAATCATCTGTCATCGAAACCGAATATGTACCCGCCGTATCGACCATAATAATGGTCGTTGTATCGCCTGTATTCCAAAGATAACGAGGTGAATCTGCCGTTGAACTTGCCGTCAATGTTATGGTCGATTGATAACAAGTCAACAAGGTATCACTCGGCACGATGGAAAGGTTAAGCGAATCGGTTGCTGCGGTAATTGTAATGCTTTCTTGTGCCGAGCAGCCATTTGTATTTTGTGTTACGGTAACTGTATAAATTCCGGTTGAGATAGCTCTGGTATTTTTTAGATTGGGATTTACATAGATATTTCCATTATTGGTTGTCCATTGGTAAAGGAGACTATCACCGTTGGACGAACTTGCATTGGCAATGAGTATCAATGGGTTTTGCTCACAATCTAACTGCGTACCATCGGGCGTATCTATCGGATTTGGAGCAAATTGAGGCGCAGTAAAATCCGAACCAATATCAATATCAGCAATACTCGTACATCCTCCAGCATTGACAATGACCCTATAGTTTCCTGCATCACGAATGGAAAAAGTATCATGTTCGGTAGTCGTAATACTTTCGTCGATAGATACCCAATTGTAAATATAAGGGAAGGGTGCTTCACTATCAACTATCGCTTGAAGCGTAATACTGTCATTGATACAGGTGAGGGTCGGAAAATTCGCAATAATTTGAATATCAGGGTTTTGTAAAAAAGAAAAGGATACTTTTGCTATCGAAAAGCAATCAGTATTCTTGTCGCTGACTCTCGCATACAATGTGTCACTCGCATTTACATCAAAGGGATTTGTAATGGGATTTGTATTCTCATTGGCGGTCGCCGCATCGAAATGATACGTAATATTGACACTTGTATCTGCATTAATGGAATCATTGTAAATCGTGAGGTCATCAAAATCATTGACCATCCCATCGTCGTCGTCATCACATAATAGAATATCAATATTGTTGGCAGTTGGTAAATCGGGCGGAGTCAATATAACTTGGCAAGCGCAAGTCGTGAGCGAATCTATTTCAACAGCTATATTTATCGCATCTATCCCAAAACCTGCTCCCGAGGGACATCCTTCTATACAGGCGTAGCTATTCCCTGTTTTTGTGGTATCATTCGATACAAATGACCATGTCAGGGTAGCATCGGGTTGCCCCTCCGACTGTGCGTAAAGAGAGATATTTTCGTAACCGCAAGGCACTTGACTTGCTCCTATATTTTGGTAGGCTTCTATTTCGGTAATACTTCCTTCAACTATTTGAACGAAGCTAACCGTAATACAGCTATCAGCACTACACAAAGGTTGTCCAAACGCACAAGCAGACCATAAAATAAAAAATAAAATGCTTATTTGCTTAATATTCAGCATATTGTCATCACATATTTTATATTCAAAATAAGTATTTCTTTCTGATGAACACAAGTGTAGCATCAAAAAGATATTCGCAAAGTAAGAAATGTAAACTGTAAAAGTGGTATTAGATAGATGTTTTTTTGTGGCTTTAGTTTTTGATTTTATTGAAAATAAAAAATCATTGATAATTTAAATACTTTTATGAAAGAGAAAACAGTTATAGCAATAGCTCACTGGCTAAATGTCAATCCAATTATAAAAAATCAACTCGAATTAGGTATCTAAAAAATTACATTATGAAAAACCTACTTTATCTCTTAGGAATTTTGTTGTTCCAATTCAATTTAAATGCACAATCATCCCATGATTACATCAACTACATGACCGACCCAACCCACTCCAAAGAAGTCGGAGAAGGAGAACCTATTAAAGAAACCAGAGAAATAGACGCAAACTTTACCGAAGTCATCGTGGGCAATGGGATACAATTATTCATCACGCCCAATGAAGATGAAAATGTAAAAATCGTTGCTCAGAAAAACCTTTTGCCACTGATTAGTTCCGAAATTGATGGCGATAAACTTACCGTTAGACTTTCAGCTTCTCTGGAGACAACAAAAGGAATTAAACTATACGTTCCAATAAGTAATGTCTCCAAAATAAACATAAAAGAAGGCGGCTACTTACACTACTCCAACGATGCAGTTGTCAATAACTTAGAGTTGCTCATACAAAGTGGTGCTGAGGCAGACACCAATATAAATGCCAACAACTTTTCTTGTATGGTTATGGGCGGATCAGTTTTGAACTTAGAAGGTAAGGTTTCCGAAAAAGCAGATATTTTTGTCAAAGGAGGTAGTGTTTTACAAGGCAAAAAATTTGAATGTGCAGAATGTGATATGACAGTATTGGGAGCTTCAAAATGTAAACTTAAAGTCACGAATACGCTCAATGCCAGAGTCGAAAATGAATCACGCCTTGTATATTCAGGAAAACCCAATACTGTTGAAAAAACAGTCAAACTCAACGGAAAGATTAGGTCATCGTTTCTGTTCTAAGTCCTAACTTGAATTGGTAAAAAATGAATGAATTTTGAATGAATCGCATCGTATGTCTCATTCAAAATTCATTCATTCAAAATTCATTCATTCAAAATTCACTCATTCAAAATTCACTCATTCATAATCCATCTTAATCGTAAATTTCGCTTGCTCACGTTTCTGCGTAGGAACTTTCCAAAAACCATCATACTCGATAAATTCCGGCAAATACTGGTCATTCAACTTAGTAAGTTTGACACGCATCGTCACATCAAAATCAAATAATGCACCATAATATGTTAGACTACATAGTATAATTTTTTGTGAAAATAATATTTTTAAAATGTGTGATTACTAATAAGTTCCTTTTCGTAATTTTGTCCTCATAAAAATACTCAAACAATGGCAAAAGGAACACATAACGCAATAGAAGACCCAAGAAATAAAGATGTTAAAATATTTATCAATGGTGAGCTTCTCCACCGGAATGATGCCAAAATATCTGTCTTCGATAGCGGTTATTTGGTTGGTGACGGTGTTTGGGAAGCACTCCGTTTGCATCATGGAAAATTGGTCTTTCTCGACCTGCACCTCGACCGCCTCTGGCAAGCTGCTAAGACAGTCGGCATGACCTTGCCTTTCACGCGCAAAGAACTCACCGAAAATATTTGGAAAACCCTAAAAGCCAACGACATGCACGACAATGTACATGCGCGTATCATGGTCACACGAGGCATTAAAAAAACACCTTCGCAAGACCCGCGCCTCACCATTTCAGGACCGAATGTCGTCATCATTGCCGAACACAAAAAAGCCTCCGAAGAAAACAAAGAACAAGGCGTGACGCTTTTCACCAGTACCATCCGCAGAGGCTCGCCCGACTATCTCGACCCGCGCCTCAATTGCCACAGCAAACTACACGAAGTTCAAGCCCTCATTCAAGCCCTCGAAGCTGGTGCGGACGAAGCCTTGATGCTTGATATTCACGGCTTTGTGGCAACCTGTAATGCGACCAATTTTTTTATAGTCAAAAACAACGAAGTCTGGACATCTACGAGTCAATATTGTATGAACGGCATTACGCGGGGGAATGTCATTCGGATTTGTCGGGAAAATGGTATTCCATGTTACGAAAAAAACTTTTCACTTTTTGATGTCTATGGTGCAGATGAAGCCTTTGTCACCGGAACATTCGGTGGTTTGACTCCCGTTACGAAAGTTGACGGGCGCACGATAGGTGAAGGAACTTTCGGAAAAATGACAAGACGTTTGAGCAATTTATACAAAGCCCTTATTCAATCTGAAATTGATTAGTCCGTAGTTGATGGTCCATAGTCGATAGACAATCTCGAATCAATTATGGACAGAAAATTAAAAACTACGGATTACCAAAATCGACTACGGACTATGGACTATCAACAATCGACTACAAAAAGAATCAGCCTTTGGTCAGGACCACGAAATATCTCTACCGCTTTGATGTATTCATTCGCACAACGAACTGATACGCAAGTATTTGACGAACCTTTGTACGGATTTTATTTGAGTCATTCCAATGCAGATGAGTATCATCCCGGAGCAGAGAACATCATTCGCACGATGGAAAATGATGGTGATAAAGTGATGCAAAGGCTATCTAATATCAACGAATCACCTGTTTATTTTTTTAAAAATATGACCCATCATTTGCTTAACCTCGACCGTGATTACCTTCAAAATTTTATTAATATCATCTTAACACGTGACCCTATAGAAATGTTGCCTTCATACGCAAAAGTTGTCCAACAACCAACCATGCAAGATGTTGGTTATCAATTACATATCGACTTAATTCGTGATTTGCGTGCCATGAATCTGCCTGTGATAGTGATTGATTCAAAAAGCATTTTACTGAATCCCGAAGAGCAACTTTGTAAGTTGTGCAAAGCCATTGACATTCCTTTTCAAAGTAAAATGTTGACATGGAAAAAAGGCGCGAGACCAGAAGATGGTATTTGGGCAAAATATTGGTATGACAATATTCATAATTCAACTTCTTTCAAACCTTATACACCAAAAACGACCGCATTTCCAACTCATTTAAAACCGCTTTTGAAAGAATGTGAAGTCTGTTATCGGGAGTTATTAGAATTGGCTTTGTAGATAAATTCAAGCACAAGTTCAATAATTTAATTGAACTTGTGCTTGATGCTTTTTTAATCTGTAATTGCTTTTGTGATTGAAGATATTTTTTGCTTCGCAAAAAACATTATAACAATCTTACAATTCCACAATCTCACCTAACTCATCCAATTGGTTTTATCCTCTGGATTCCACTTAGTGGTTGTCTTTTTATTTTGCGTCCAAAACTCAACCGAGCTTCGACCTGTGATGTCTCCTACGCCAAATTTCGACTCATTCCAACCGCCAAAAGAAAAAGGTTCGCGCGGTACAGGCACGCCAATATTGACTCCGACCATTCCGGCACTAGCTTCTTCCATGACACGTTTTGCCAAGCCACCACTTTGGGTAAATACGGCGGCGGCATTGCCATAATTTGAGCTGTTTTCTATCTGTATCGCTTCATCCAAATCCTTTGCACGAATAATCGAAATCACCGGACCAAAAATTTCTTCTTTGGCGACTTTCATATCCGGTTTTACATAGTCAATAATAGTCGGACCAACATAAAAACCTGCTTCTTTTCCAGCAACATTCGTGCCTCTGCCATCCACCAAAATCTTCGCACCTTGCGCTTCCGCTTCCGTGATATAACCTTCGATACGCTCTTTGGCTTCAAGACTGATGACCGAACCAAGATTTTCACCCGGAACGATTTTTTTCGCTTCTTCTACCATGCGGTCAATGATATGTTGAACGGCATCTACACCGACCATCACAGAGGCTGCCATGCAGCGTTGCCCTGCACAACCAGACATAGACGCGACCACATTATCTGCCGTCATTTGAGTATGCGCATCGGGCAATACAATCAGGTGATTTTTCGCACCACCGAGCGCAACACAGCGTTTGAGATTCGAGCTGGCACGCTTATAAACTATCTTCGCTACTCGCGTAGAACCGACAAAAGAAACCGCCTCAATGCCCTCATGGTCACATATTGCTTCCACCACTTCTTTACCACCATTTACAACATTAAAAACGCCGTCAGGCAAGCCCGCTTCTTTGAGCAATTCTGCCATTCGCATCGCACTCAAAGGAACGAGTTCCGAAGGTTTGAGAACGACACAATTGCCCAGTACTATCGCATTGGGTACACTCCAATGTGGTACCATATTCGGAAAATTGAAAGGCGTAATACAAGCCACCACACCAAGCGGTTTGCGCTCAATACGACACTCTACACCGCGACTCACTTCTTGTATTTCATTGGTTACAATCTGTGGCATAGACACCGCAAATTCGCACAATTCGATACTTTTAGCGACCTCTCCACGCGACTCGCCGAGCGTCTTTCCATTTTCTAATTGTACCAATTCAGATAACTCTTCAAAATCGCGTTCTAATAAAGTACGGTATTTGAAAAACACTTGCACGCGCTCTTTCAAAGTCAGTCCTGACCAAGCCGGAAACGCTGCTTGTGCAGCTTTCACCGCCTTATCCAAATCCTGATTAGAGCTGATAGGCATCGTAGAAATCACGGAGCCGTCTATCGGACTCACAACATCCATTGCTTCATGTCCATTGCGGTCAAATTGTCCGTTGATGAAGTTTTTAACTTCTTGTTGTACTGTCATTTATAATAATGAATAATTAACAAATTAATGTAATTTAAATGTATGAATAGTTTGATTTCAAATGTATGAATTTATCATTGAAAATTCAAATAAATATTTGAATTATCTCCAGTCTTTTCTCTCTTTTAATGTCGTGATATGTGCCAAATGATGGTTACAATGCCAAGCATAGATACCCGTATTTTCATCCAATCGAAAGGATTTACCATGTTCGGGATGAATGAATGTCTTTTTCAAATCACTTTCATTCAGCGATTTGAGTATTATCGTCCACCTAATATGTAATCCTTCGAGTAACTTCAACGAAGGTTCGAGAGGCATGGTTTTACTATCTGCCAATTCTGCCCAACGGTCTTCGTAATAAGGTTTTATAGTCGGTGTATCTTCGGTCATCGCGAGTTTGGATCGAATCAAAGCATTCGCATGGCTATCTGCACAATGATGAACGACTTGCCGAATCGTCCAACCTTCGGGACGGTAAGGCGTATCCAATTGAGTGTCCGACAAATGCACCACCTCCGATTTTAATCTGGATGGAAAAGACTCAATATTAGTGATGTATGTTGCTAATATTTTCGGTGTAATTTCAGGCGAAGCCTGATATTTCCCTATCGGAAATTTTAATTTTTCTATATTCATAAATTAAGTTTATACATTGTTTTGATTTAAATGTTTCATTTAGAGAAACAGCGAAGCAATTAAAGATGTTAATGTATTATTATCGGTCTATTTCAAGCCTAAAATTACATAACTTTGTGCGGTATTTTTTATAAAACAAAAAAATGAATATAAAACAACGTTTTCTTTTTGCCCTACTATTTATAAGTACGCTAAGTATGGCGCAAGATAAGTTCACGGTAAGTGGCTATGTCAAAGATGCGGATAGTGGTGAAACGCTCATCGGTGTCAATATTTTGGAAAAAAATCTGGAAGCAGGTACGACGAGTAATGCCTACGGTTTTTATTCGATTACCTTACCTGCGGGGGCGGTTGAGTTGACTTATACTTATCTCGGTTTTGAGGACAAAATTGAGCCTCTGACACTTGATAAGGACATTGCGCTCAATATAGACCTCGGTACTAATGCCGAAGAACTTGTAGAGGTCGTAGTCAAAGCCAACTCCGCCAAAGAGCAGGTGCGATCGACCCAAATGAGTGTCGATCGTATCAGCATGAAAGAAGCCAAAATGCTACCCGCGCTGTTTGGCGAAGTAGATATTATAAAGACTTTGCAACTCAAGCCCGGTGTCAGTGGTGGTGGCGAAGGAACTTCCGGTTTGATTGTGCGAGGTGGCGGTCCTGACCAAAATCTTATCGTTCTTGATGAAGCTATTGTGTATAATCCTTCGCACTTATTTGGTTTTTTTAGTACATTTAACTCTGACGCTGTCAAGGATGTACAACTTTACAAAGGTGGTTTTCCTGCACAATACGGCGGACGGCTTTCTTCTGTAATTGATGTCAAATTGAAAGACGGCAATCGCAATCGTTTTGCCGGAACAGGTGGAATAGGTTTGATTTCTTCGCGCCTCACACTTGAAGGTCCTTTGGTGAAACAGAAGGGTTCGTTTATCGTCTCCGGGCGACGAACTTATGCAGATATTTTTACACGCGCTATCAATCGCGCGAATGAAGATAACCCTGAATATAATAAAATTCCCGATTACTTTTTTTATGATTTAAATGCAAAAGTAAACTATGACTTGGGCGAAAATGACCGTATATTTTTAAGCGGATATTTCGGACGAGATGCTTTTCTGTTCAATGATGATGATTTTGATTTCAAATTTGATTGGGGCAATATCACCACGACTGCCCGTTGGAATCATATTTATAATCCGCGTCTTTTTTCTAATATGACATTTACCTTTTCGGATTATGATTATTTGATTAGTAATAAGTTTGATGTTTTTAGTTTTGAGGTCGGTTCGGGCATACGCGATTATAATGTCAAAATTGATTTTTATAATGAACCGAGTAGCCGTCATAGCCTCAAATTTGGTGCGGATTGGACTTGGCATGAGTTCAATGTCGGGCGATTAAAATTAGAGCAGGAAGGCGCAGAAAATCTCTTGTTTGATTCCAAAACCGACTTCACGGGTTGGGAAGCTAATGCTTATGTTTCGGATGATTTTGAAGTGAATAAGAAAATCAAAATCAATATGGGGCTTCGCCTATCGTCTTTTTATAGTGATTCTACTTTTTACGCTGGTATAGAACCCAGACTTTCAATGCGTTATAGTGTCAATCCCAATTTATCAATCAAGGCGAGTTACACTCGAATGAATCAGTACATTCACTTGGTTTCAAATTCGGGCGCATCCTTGCCTACGGATATATGGTATCCGTCAAATAGCACTGTCAAACCACAGATTTCGGACCAAGTAGCGGCAGGCGTTTCGGTGGCTATTGGCAATCAATTTTTACTGACCAATGAAGTTTATTATAAATGGCAGCAACGACAAGTTGATTTCAGAGACGGAGCAAATATTTTCGTTAACCCAAACTTAGATGAGGAGTTTGTATTCGGGCGTGGATATAGCTATGGAAATGAAATATATTTGGAGAAAAAAGAAGGCAAATTGACCGGTTGGGTTGGCTATACACTTTCATGGACTTGGCGTGATTTTGATGATATTAACGACGGCAATCGCTTCCCTGCAAGCTATGATCGTCGCCACGATGCTTCTGTCGTTCTACTTTACGATTTGAATCGTAAATTTACGTTTACCGGATCTTGGGTTTATAATACAGGGCGTGCGGTTTCTCTTCCCATAGCGCGTGGTGTCCAGCAAGGTATTCCGGGAGAAGACGGCTTTGGTATAGCCACTTATTTCTTAGAGCGCAACAGCTTTCGTATGAATCCTTATCATCGACTTGATTTGGGTATTGTGATGAAATTATTTTTAAATAAACCCAATTTTGAAGGTGACCTTACGCTCAACACCTACAATACCTATGATAGACGCAATCCATATTTTATTTATTTTGATATTGAATTTTATGAAGGAACTCAAATTCCTGAGACAATCACCCCCAAGCAAGTGTCATTATTTCCAATCTTGCCGTCTTTGACCTTTAATTTTAAGTTTTAAATGACCAAAAAGAGCGAGGAAAGCGAATATACCACCGCTTTCCTTGCTCTGTAAGTTAAAACCCTGTTAATTCCCCTTCCTGTCTCCCAAATAAATCCTATTTTTGCAAATTATTTATTTAAACAAATAAAGACTTTAGAAGCAGAACATTGTTTTTAGTGAAAGAAATTAAATAAGTTGAACCACTAAGGGCACGAAGAACACGAAAACTTAATGAACATGAAAGCAAACCAAGTTTAACTAAAAATTTCATTATCAGTGCTTTATGAGGGTCTTAGTTTCCTCTGCGATAGTTTGATTTTCGTGTCCTTTGTGTTCTTAGTGGTTCATTTTATTTTTACTTTTTTACTTAGATTGTTTTTTGGAATTTAAAAAAAAACTTCATTGCTGAAAGTAGGAATCATCTTTGGCGGACCCTCACGCGAGCGCGAAATCTCCTTTGCAGGTGGCAGAACGGTCTATGACAACCTCAACAAATCTTTGTTTGAGGCAGTGCCGTTATTTGTGGATAGTCACCGCAATTTTATATTATTAGATTGGCAATACGTCTATAAAGGTACGATACGCGACTTCTATCCTCCGATGAGTGCCTTGCCCGATTCGCCCAACCAATTTCAGGTCTATCTCGAAAGCCTCAAAGACCTCACACCCGATGCCCGCGACGCTATGATGCGCCAAGTCGGACGACCTGTTGCGCTTGCCGAACTTGCTGATTTAGTGGATGTTGCCTTCCTTGCTTTGCATGGTAATTTTGGTGAAGACGGACAAATACAAGGCTTGCTCGAAACGCTCAATATTCCTTATACCGGCAGTGGCATACGTGCATCAAGCATAGGCATGGACAAGGCATTTCAGAAAAAAATAATGAGTGCTGCGGGCTTTCCTTGTCCGCATATTATGGAAATAAAAAAGGACGAATGGACGCGAGGTGTAGTGAGTAATTTTTATAAAAATGTTATTGAAAAAACGGATTTTCCGATTGTCATTCGACCTGCCACGCAAGGTTCGTCGATAGGTGTCGCGATTATAGATGAGCGCGAAGGGGAAGCCGGATTTTTGGCGGCTGTCGATGCAGCATTTTTTCGATTGCGTATCTCTTCTAATGAGTGGACAAATTATTCGGAAGAAGAAAAAATACAATATCTGCGGCGGCTTGGAGACATTCGGGAAGGCATTGGTTTTCCGGTGAATGTTTATGCTAAAAGTGTCCTCCCCCCAGCCCCCTCCAAAGGGGGAGATAAAGAGGATGTTGCCCCCTCCAAAGGGGGAGATAAAGAGGATGTTGCCCCCTCCAAAGGGGGAGATAGAGAGGATATTGCCCCCTCCAAAGGGGGAGATACTAACGTAAAAATCCCTCACAAAGAGAAAGATACCACCGCGAGTAGTTTTTCGCAAAGCGAAAAATCTCCCCCTTTGGAGGGGGGCAGGGGGGAGGAATCCACGTTATACAAAACATACTATCACCCCGAAAATTTATTGACTTTTTTAAACGATTATTTTACAAAAAACAATACTACACTCACGCTCGAAAGTCACCTGACAGAGCAAGTCGTCATTGCAGAAGAATTTATTGACGGACAGGAGTTTTCTTGTATCGTTTTGCGCCAAGAAGACGGCACTGCCACCGCCTTGCCACCCACCGAAATTATCAAAGGAAAAGAAGTTTTTGACTATCGTTCCAAGTACCTCGCAGGCTTATCGCGCAAAGAAACGCCTATACGTTTGCCCGATGCTCAAATCAATGAAATACGCTCGGAGTGTGAACGATTATTCGGATATTTAGAATTTAATACTTACGCTCGTATCGACGGTTTTATTAAAGCCAATGGCACGATTTATCTCAACGACCCCAATACAACTTCGGGCATGTTGCCTTCGTCGTTTTTCTTTCATCAAGCTGCCGAAATTGGTTTGAATCCTTCGCAATTTCTGACGTATATCATTCGTGCATCGCTGCAAGAACGGATGAATACTGCATTGGAAATGAGCAATTTACAGCATTTGATTCAACAATTAGATGAAAGCATAAATTCGCTGAAAAGCAATACGATTGAAAAGAAAAAAATCGCGGTTATCTTAGGTGGTTATTCATCTGAACGGCATATTTCGGTAGAAAGTGGTCGTAATATTTATGAAAAATTAGCGAGTTCGGATAAGTACGAACCTATACCGATTTTCCTTACGGGAAATGCAGAAACTATCGAATTATATCAAATCCCAATTAACCTATTATTAAAGGATAATGCAGACGATATTAGAGATAAAATTTATACATATAAAAAGCATCCGGTAGTCGAACAAATCAAGACGGAGTGTCACCAACTCACGCAAAAATATGCTTCATCGAATGTCGTTTTTGAACCGAGAAAAATATCTTATGAAGAGTTGAAAAATATGGTGGATGCCACTTTCATCGCACTACACGGACGACCCGGCGAAGACGGTACTTTACAACGTGTTTTTGATTCGATTGGCTTGCCGTATAATGGTTCGCCGCCCGACTCCGCAGCCACTACGATTAACAAATATAAAACGCTCCAAAAATTAAAAGCCGAAGGTTTTACGGTAACGGAACAGCTATTGGTGGCTAAGACAGATTTTACTGAAAATGCAGACGCGACGGTAGATGAAATTGAAGCCAAATTCAACTATCCGCTGATTGCCAAACCATTAGACGATGGCTGTAGCTCGGCAGTAAAAATGATAAAAACCCGTGAAGAAATGACAGCGTATTTGCGCGGTATTTTTCGTAATAAAAATGAAGAATTTGTATCACAAAAAGATTCGACTATTTTAAAATTATTACCTAAAGAAGAATTTCCACATAAAGAAGTCGCGCTAATCGAAGCACTGATTACGCGTGGCACTGCCAAGCATTTTCTGGAAGTCACAGGCGGTTTGCTGACCAAGCATACAAATGGCAAGGCGGAGTACGAAATCTTCGAGCCGTCGGAAGCCTTGTCGGAAGGAGAAATTTTGTCATTGGAAGAGAAGTTTTTGGCAGGTGAAGGGCAGAATATCACCCCTGCCCGATTTGCTGATAATCAAGAAGATTATGCGTATATTGCAGCCCAAGTGAAAGCCGACCTCCGGCGTGCCGCCAAGATACTGAATGTACAAGGCTATGCACGTATTGACGCATTTGTGCGTGTGTATGAAGACAACAAAGCTGAAACAATTATCATAGAGGTTAATTCGCTGCCGGGCATGACTCCGGCGACTTGCATTTTTCATCAAACAGCCATAAATGGCTATAAACCTTATGATTTTATAGATAAAATTTTAGAATATGGGTTGAACGGTGAACGACAGACGGCTGACGGTATTTAATCTTTTACAAAAAAAATGTAATTTATGACAGTAGTAAATACGCCTTATGAGGAAGCGATGCGCTACATAGAAAATGCGCGAGAGGTACTTAAAAAAGCCAACAAAATGGACGGCGAATATCAAGATATTAAATATGTAAGAATGGGGGCAGGTACTGCTTACAGTGGTGTTTTACTTGCGTTAGACGAATATCTCAAACGTAAAGAAGGTAAAGGATATGACAAACCGACAAGTATAGAAGATTACCAAAACAGACTTCGCAAACAAAACAGGAAGATGATTAAATGGTTACATCTTGTTTATATTAATCTACATTTGGCGGGCTATTATCACGGAACAACTTCTTACGAAGCCATTAAAACAGGTCTCGAAAATGCCCAAAAAATTATCAACACGATAAAATAAATATTGGATAGCTCCGTCAAGCGAAGCATCTGTCTATCGTTAATAGAATGAAATTTTTAAAAGAAATATATTACTACCTCACGAGCCGTGTGTTTTTGCTCAATTTTGTTGTGGCAATGGGCTTATTGGCTTTGCTGCTGTTCTTCCTATTCAGATTTATGAATAGCTATACGCGGCATGGTGAATCTATCACCTTGCCCGACTTGAAGGGTACAACATTGCAAGATGCACAAGTACAAATGGATGATACCAATCTTGAATTATACATTTTGGATTCCTTGTATTTTCCAGAGAAAGAACCCTTTGTGATACTCGAACAAGACCCGCCTGCCAACTCAAAAGTCAAAGAAAATCGCAAGGTCTATGTCACTGTCAATGCGAGTGTACCGCCACCGATTGCTGTGCCGGATATTTGGGGAAAAGATAGAGATTTTGCGAAGCGACTCCTGCGTGCGAGAGGCTTGACGGTCAATAAAAACATTGAGTACGAACCCGACCCCGCAACCAATACCGTCTTGCAGGTCAAGTACAAAGGCGAGGCACTTCAACGCCCCGAATCAAAGGACAATCAACCCAAAGTTCCGAAGGGTTCTGAACTGACACTCGTGGTTGCCAGAAGCAGCAATACGTCAATGACCGTACCCAAATTCACTTGTCGTACTGTCGATGAAGCAAGATTCCAATTGGAAACCTACAACCTGCAACTCGGCACTATCATTCCCGATGAAAGTGTGACCGACGAGGCTTCGGCATACATTTATAGACAAGTGCCGGATTATAGTCGTGGCGACATTATACGTATGGGCGAAGCCGTAGATGTATGGGTCACCAAAACCAAACCCGGTGAGTGTGTGGACGAATGGTAGATTAGACGACAGACGGTGAACGACAGACGACGGACGGTGAGTAATAGACAGTAATATTTTTCGCAAAGCGAAAAAACAATCTGTTAGTACAACAATAAAAATACAACAATACAACAATTCACCTATCTATTTCGTATTAATTCAGCATGATTTTAATCATCGCACAATCCCGCAATTTTACAATTTCACAATAAAATATATGCGACCTATACTGATACTCAGTTTTTTATTGACTCCGATGATGCTGATTTATGCTCAACCGATAGCTTCTCCACTTAGTAGCAATCCTGTTTTGCAAGAATACGCCGAAAAATACCCTGACCGCGCCAAAACTCAATTCAAATCTGCTCCGGTAGTCTTGACCATACCTTTTATGGATGACTTCTCTTATGCCAGCCTTGAATCCAGTGAATTACACTACCCTATCACCTCGCTTTGGCTCGACAATGACGTATTTATCAACAATACACTTAGTGTCAATCCTCCTTCTATCGGTGTAGCGACCTTTGATGGTTTGGATGCCAATGGAGAACCTTACTTGTCATATATCGGAGTCAATGAAGACGATTGGGCAGACACCTTGACTTCGCAAATAATTAATTTAGGTGGACTTAGCGAGAGTGATAATGTTATTTTAAGTTTTTTCGCACAACCTCAAGGGCTGGGCAACGCTCCCGAAGCCATCGACAAATTAATATTAGAATTCAAAGACACAGCCGGCGTATGGAAAATAATGGAAGAAATAGAAGGCAGCGAACTCGTCGATTTTCAATACTACGACCATAAAGTTAATGCTTCATTTCTCAGTCCTGAATTTCAATTTCGTTTTCGCAATTTCAGCGCACGTACAGGCTTCATTGATTTGTGGCATATTGATTATGTGAAAATGGACAAAAATCGTGTAGAGAACGACTCAATATTTAATGATGTATGCTTTACGAATCTACCCAAGCCGATATTAGATGAGTTTACGGCGATGCCCTGGAAGCATTATCAAGATGACATACTTGGAGAAACGAACTTCTTGATTGATATGGATATTCGTAACCACAGCAATATGCAATATAGTCTGAACAATCCAATTTATCGTGTTGATGAAGTTTTTACAAATACCAACCTTATAGACCGTAACAATGGCTCGACCAATGCGCCTGCCTCTTCTGATATTGATATAGATGACAACCTCGCTGCCAGTGACTTTGCTTTTAATAGCCTTTCTAACAATCTCACACAAGCTGTTGTCAAAACGCAACACAGCTATACCGCCAGTGGTCAGGAAAGTATTAATCAAGCAGGTTATGACCCTGTGCTACAAAATGACAGGGTTAGTACCGAAACCGTTTTTGCTAATTATTTTGCTTATGATGACGGTACGGCAGAGTATAATGTTCAATTAAAAACCGAAGGTTCGCTTGCTGCGGTGCGCTTCCGTCCGAATGTGGATGATGTACTTGAAGAAGTAAGAATACACATACCTTATGCTGCCGACATTGTTGATGAAGGGCAAGAATTTACCTTAAAAGTATGGGAAAAACACCCCGACAGAAATGAACCCGCAGATGAAGCCATTTACAGTAAACTTCACGTTCCTCAATACGGTAATGGTATAGGACGTTTTTATTCTTATGCAATATATCCGCCACTTCCACTCACAGAAGATACCGATTATTTCATTGGTTGGGAACAAGGATTTGTTCCCGGAGAAAATGGCATCCCCGTAGGCATGGATGTCAATAACACCGCCGCCGCTCCCAATAACTTTTTTAATCTTGACGATGGTGAAGGCTGGAAAAGTTTTCCTCCCAATTTACAGGGAGCTTTGATGATTCGTGCCGTTGTCGGTGGACAAGAATATGTCGCTACCGAAACCCTTACAGATGCCACCGAAATCGCTACGATATTTCCGAATCCTGTTGATGAAAATATTTTTATTAATATAAAAACAGGTGAATATCAAAATTATACAATCGAAATATACAATACCGTTGGACAAAATATTTATCAAGACGCATTGACTCCTTCCGTTTCAATGACTGACTTTTCAAGCGGTATTTACTTCATTCAAATTAAAGAAAACAATACCGATAAGGTTTATTATCACAAATTTATTAAGAATTGATTAGTCGGTAGTCCGTAGTCGATGGTCGATAGTAATTCACGTCTGACTATCAACTACGGACTACCGACTATCGACCACGGACTATGAAAGATATTACAGTAGAAGAACTCAAACAAAAATTGGATGCGGGAGAAAAGTTCATCTTCATTGATGTACGCGAACCGCATGAATATCAAGACTTTAATCTCAAAGCAGAACTTATCCCGCTTGGCGTATTGATGCAAAGTATTGATGATTATGAAGACAATAAAGAAGATGAAATTGTGGTACATTGCCGTTCGGGTGCGCGTAGTGGTCAAGCAAAAGCCATGATGGAGCAATTTGGATTTACCAAAGTGCGTAATTTGCTTGGTGGCGTATTGGATTGGCAGGAAAAATTTGGAAAGTGAAGCGTAATACAGATATTCCTGTCTGTCTTTCATCTGGCACAGACAGGAATGTCTGTGTTACTAAAAATTAAAGGGAGCGTGAAATTTTCACGACTCCCTTTTCCTCTGTAAACTCAATAAAAACTATGTTCTTACTTGGCTTTCACAAACCTTGAAGGCTTGGAAGTCCAATTATTTCCTTTTATCATAATTATATAAGAACCCATCGTAAGTTCATTTGTATTAATGCTGACAAAGTTAGTGCCTTCATTGGCATTGACCGGAACGCGCATCTGATTTTTACCCAGAATATCTGTTATCAGAATCGTTGCTTGATGTGTCGCGTCGCTATTAAAATGGACATTCAGGACGTTGTCTTTGACCGGATTAGGGAATATTTTAGCAATAGTCACCTCATCGACGCTCGGACTCACCCGCAGATTGGCTGCTGCCGAACAAGGCTCATGACATACATCGTTGAGAGAGATGTATTGTCCCGATGAATTGTAAACGTGCAAGGCGTATCCGGCACTGAGTCTATGCCAAAAACTAAACTCGTATAAGCCCGGCGAAGTCTCCTTGAAAGTCATTGTACCACTCATTGGTGCGCCCGAAGCATCCATCAAACCGGCGGAGTAATCCATATCGACCGTCCAAGTATCTCCGACCGGTCCTATGATACTCGCGTTTTCTGCAAAGTAGTGAGCACCATTTGAATCATAATTACCGGAATTTGGACAAGCACAGCCGTTTTCGATAGCAAGGACAGGCGTACTAAGATTGCTGCACGCGGGTGGCGGTATATAAACAGTCATTTTACAAGAAGGATTATTGGCATCCGTAATCGTAACATTGATGTCTCCTACATTGGTCAATGCGGGGGGAGAGGTGTAAGCTCCCGTCACATTTGTAGCTGCTACATCGCCACTCAAATTATAAGTACCTGAAAAGTGTGAACCGCTTGGATTGAGGCTAAAGATAAATCTATCATCGAGTGTGCATTCATTAATAATTAAACCATCATTATCTATGGTGCAAGCTGAGGGACAAGCTGTCATGCACATATTATTGAGTGAGACGTAATCTCCTGCTGAATTATAAGCATGTATGCCGTAACCCGCTCCCATTCTATGCCAGAAAGTCAATACATATAATCCCGATGAAACCTCTTTAAATCCCATAGGACTACTCATCGGCGTACCTGAATCATCTGTCAGTCCGACCGAGAAATTGAAGTCAACCATCCAAGTTTCATTAGGAGGTCCAAAGATTCCTAAGGTTTCTTCATAATAATAAGTGCCGTTGGCATCATAATTATTTGAATTGCTACAATCACAGCTATTGGAAGCCGAAATCGAAGGTGTAAGTACCGAACATGCTGGTGGTGGTATATCTACGTTGAGACCGCAAGAAGCGTCATTAGCGTCGGTAATGATGATATTGATATTGCCTTCGTCGCTTGGCGTAGGCTCTGATGTGAACGCTCCTGTTATACCATAAGCGGTCACGTCACCACTTAAATTATAAGTACCGGAAAAACCCGAACCCGCTGGGTCGAGACTGTAAGTAAACATTTTGTCCGATACACAATCAATGATAACCAATCCGTCATACATCGTACAAGATGAATTACAATGACTCATACAAACATCATTGATAGAGAGATATTCTCCTGCTTTGTTGTAGGTATGAATACCATAACCGGCATTTTTTGCATGCCAGAAAGACAATTCATATAAGCCCGGTGTTGTTTCGGTGAGCATTAATGGGGCAGTCATTGGTACACCGGAAGCATCACGCATACCAGTAGAATAATTTATATTCACTAACCAAGTATCGCCCGGAGGTCCGATGATGGCTACGGTTTCTGCAAAATAATATGTACCGTCTTTTTCATAATTATTTGAATTATTACAATCACAACCATTCCCTACGTGAATGCTTGGTTCGAGTACTGAACAAGCCGGAGGCGGTATAAAAACTGTCATCTTACAGGTAAGATCTGCTGCATCTGTAATAGTAACATTAATATCGCCAACCGTAGTCATAGCAGGAGGGGAAGTATAAATTCCCGTCAAACCCGTAGCAGCTACATCACCACTCAAATTGTACTTGCCCGAAAAACCCAGACCACTTGGATCCAGGCTAAAAGTAAATTTATCATCGCCTGTACATCCATTGATGAGCAGCCCGTCGTTGCTTATATTACATCCTTGCGGACACGTCGGTGGCGTTACGTATAAGGTGTTTCTACATGAAGGGTCAGCCGCATCCGTTACCAATACATTGATAAGTCCTACGGTCGTCAAAGCCGGAGGCGAAGTGTAAGTTCCTGTTACGCCTGTGGCAACAATATCGCCACTCAAATTATACGTTCCTGAGAAATTAGTACCACTTGGAGTCAGGCTAAATGTAAACCTATCGGAAGCCGTGCAACCGTTGATGACCAATCCAAAATCATCTACGCTACAAGTCTCATTACAATTCGGTGGCGTGATATATACGGTCGCTTTACAAGCCGGATTAGCGGCATCTATTATCGTAATATTGATATCACCTACATTGGTAAAAGCAACTGGAGAAGTATATACACCTGTGATATTATTGACATATACATCACCTCTCAAATGATATGTACCAGAAAAACCTATGCCACTTGGATCTAACGTAAATACGAATCTATCGGCAGGTGTGCAACTACCTATTGTCAGTCCAAAATCATCTATGCTACAAGTCGGTGAAGCACAAGCAGGTGGCGGTATGTCAAGTACCATTGTGCAAGCAGGGTCATTTATATCGGTAATAGTCACATTGATATTTCCTTCATTGCTCGCAGTAGGTGGTGAAGTATATACGCCCCTTACGTTGTTGGCAACCACGTCGCCACTCAAATTATACATGCCCGAAAAATTTGTACCACTCGGATTTAAAGAGAAAGTAAACCTGTCATTTGGCAAACAATCATTGATAATCAATCCGTCATTATTTATACTACAAATAGAAGGACAAGTATCCATACAAACATTATTCAACGAAACATATTCGCCTTCTGAATTGTAAGCATGAATACCATAACCGGCACCTTTTTTATGCCAAAAATTAAATTCATAAATACCCGGCGAAGTCTCTGTAAAACTCAAAGGGCTACTCAAAGGAGAGCCGGAATCGTCCAGAAGTCCTACCGAATAATTCATATCAATAAGCCACGTATCCCCCGTTACAGGAAAGAGAATACCGACATTTTCGGCATAATAATAATCTCCATTGATCAGATAATTATCGGAATTGGAACAATCGCAACTATTGGAAGCCGCAATCGTAGGTGTGAGGGACGAACAAGCAGGTGGTGGAATGTTAAACGTCAAACCGCAAGAAGGATTATTAACATCAGAAATAGTGATATTGATATCGCCTTTGTCACTTGGCGTAGGTCCTGATGTGAAGGTTCCTGTTACGCCATAAGCATTAACATCTCCACTCAGGTTGTAAGTACCCGAAAAGCCTGCACCACTTGGATTGAGGCTAAATGTAAACATTTTATCGGATACACAATCAATAATAACCAGTCCGTCATACAAAGTACAGGATGACTCGCAATAATCATAACAGACACTATTGAGTGCAAGGTATTCACCCGCAGAATTGTAGGCATGAATACGATAACCGGCATCTTTTTTATGCCAAAAATCCAGTTCATATACTCCCGAAGCGGTTTCGGTAAACGTGAGGGGAGCAGTCATTGGCGCGCCCGAAGCATCTATCATACCTACAGAATAGTTCATATCTACGAGCCAAGTATCGCCCATATCGCCAGATATGCTTGCCTTTTCGGCAAAATAATATGTACCATTTGCCTGTTGATTATCGGCATTGGTACAATCACAGCCATGAGTAGCAGAGATGGTAGATGAAAAGTCAGCAGCAATAACTGACAGCGACATACCCATTGTCAGAATACAATAGATACATCGAATAATCAGTATATTTTTCATGTTTAAAAAAATTGAAACAAAAAAATATATGACTATTTGAAAATCAAATAATGAGTACATCCCGAAAACTATTAAGTAGTCAGTTGAAATATTGGAACCTATCAAAAGAAATTAGGAGGAGGGAAACCTAAAAATGTTTAATCTAATGTCAAACAAACCTTAGTACATTATCAGATTTAGAAATATAGCCATGTAATTTACTTTGTTGGATGATGAAAAATGAGTTCAAAAAAATGAGTTTATACAATGTTTTTCATCTCAAATCTACAGTCTATTCTGTCCATTTTAGTGCCGGCTATGTGTGATATTGTGACATTATATTCCTTTTCCATTTGTAGATACTTATAATTTGTAAAAAATATCTTCCAACAGATTGCCGATTACTTATCCGATTCAAATGAAAAAACTAACCTGTTAAATGTTTTATATGATGCAACATCTAACACAAACTTATTATCATTACCTTTTTGATAATCAATAGTTATTTGTATTTTGTGACACAATAAGGGAAGAGGAAGAAAATAATCTACCCCAAATGAAGCCGTTATTTTTTTTATATGTTTGGCCAAATTTGACGCGCATAGCTGGGCTACGTAAGGAAAATTTAGTGAAACATATAAGAAAAAGAACAATTCAGACGGGTAGATTATTTTTTTCGTCTTCCCTAAGTAAAGACATCAAACTAAACTCAATAACAGATATGGCGTTTTTTTTACGAAAATACCTTTCAGATAATTTTATAAACACACAATAGTCCTTTTTTGAATTTATGGAAAATAATTTGCGAAATAAAATATCCACAAGCTTTGCTCAACTATCAAAAATGAGTTTTGACGAGCTGATTAAAAAGGAAAAACACTTATCAATGTACTCACATGGTTATATAGGTAGTGATCACAAGACTTCGGAACAACTTAAAAAGGAGACATTAGAAGAGTTGGATATAGTCGGAAATGATAAAAGTTTGCGTGAAGCTCATGCACTTGCTTTAGACTTCAATAATTCGGTCAATGAAAAAGAACTACAACCTCAACTTTTTCAAGAAGTACATCAAAGTTTAGAAAAATGCTTCACCTCATGCCATCAACAAATAGAAGCCATTTCATTTCAATATAATTATACCATGCAAAATACCTCCGAATTTTACTTTTCTTGTTTATGTTGGAATGAAGGTGAATATGGAATTTACGACCTTGAAAAGTACATTAAAATGGGAAATATCATCTATGATATTCCCCATGCTGTCAATGTTAAAAAATGGATTCAACCCATTCAAATTTTTGAAGACAACGAGCCTTTTATGGACTTCTACATGGACGAGTATGTTCAACTCAACAAAATGTATTATTGGAATATCTACGCCAATATTATTGATGCCATAAAGGAGTTCAATGAAAAAAATGTACAAAATTTTGGTCAAAAATTAGAAGGTATATATTACTACGCGAATGAATGTGATTGCGAACAGACATTTCTCATAAAAACATAATATGCTTACCTCAAAACCACTGATAATTCCACAAAAAACCATAACTTAGCAAAAAATACCTTCGCAAACCCATGATTAATCACCCACAAATCAAATTACTATGAAACGTCTCTTCTCAATCATTACTATATGTTGCTGCCTGATGGCATGTCAGGATAGAAGCGTCAACTCCAACACTTCCAACGACAGCAAAGCTGTCAAAGCAGCTTCCGCCAAAGCCAACGAATTTTTCGATAAAATATACGAGGAAGAACTCGACTTCTATCCCATGAGAAAATCCTATCTCGGAAGGAAAGAGGACAATGATAAATGGGATGAACTCAGCGATGCCCATGCACAGAAAGTACACGAGTACAACCAACAGGTCATCAAACGATTAGAAAAAGAAGTGGACTATAATTCGCTCAATGACCGCACAAAATCAAGTTATAAACTATTCAAAAAAACTTACGAAAACCGTATTGCAGACTACCAATATCGCCACAATGACTATCCCGTCAATCAGATGTTTGGCTTACATTCGGGCGTACCTTCCTTTCTCATCAGCATACACAATATCGACAACGAAGCCGATGCAAAAGCCTACATTGCGCGCCTCAAAGGAGTACCCAAAATGTTCGACCAACTCAGTACCGGACTCGCTACCCGCGCCGAAAAAGGAGTCATTCCCCCTAAGTTCGTATTCGAACGTGTATTGGACGATTGTAAAAATATCATTTCCGGTTATCCATTAGAAAAAACCAAAACCGACAATGCGATTTATGCAGATTTTGAGAAAAAAGTCAAAAAACTCGACATTGACGGTGACCTCCAAAAAGACCTTATCAACCAATGTGCTAATGCGCTCGAAAACAGCGTCAAACCAGCCTACAAAAGCCTTATTGCTGACCTCCGTAAATTAGAGAAAAAAGCCACCAAAGACGACGGTGTATGGAAATTTAAAAACGGCAAAAATTACTTCAACAATCGCCTTCAGCGTATCACCACCACTGCGCTCACTTCTGACGAAATCCACCAACTCGGCTTAGAGGAAGTCAAGCGCATACATGGTGAAATGGAGAAAATAAAGGAAAAAGTTGGCTTTGAGGGAACACTTCAGGAGTTCTTCGTTTTTATGCGGGAAGACGACCAATTTTACTATCCCAATACCGAACAAGGCAAGGCAGATTACATGAAAAAAGCCACCGAAATAATTGACGATATGCGCGGTGAACTCGACAAACTATTCATCACCAAACCCAAGGCAGAAATGATAGTCAAAGCCGTCGAAAAATACCGCGAAAAATCTGCCGGAAAAGCCTTTTACAGCTCACCCGCAGAGGACGGTTCGCGCCCCGGCACTTACTACGCCAACACCTACAATATGGAGGATATGCCCAAGTACCAAATGGAGGCACTCGCCTACCACGAAGGCATTCCCGGACACCACATGCAGCTCTCTATCGCACAAGAAATGAACGACTTACCTATGTTTCGACGCTTCGGTAGCAACTATACTGCCTACGTCGAAGGTTGGGCATTATACACCGAATACCTGCCCAAAGAACTCGGTTATTACAGCGACCCTTATTCCGATTTCGGACGCTTGGCAATGGAACTTTGGCGTGCCTGTCGCCTCGTCGTCGATACAGGCATCCACTCCCAAAAATGGACACGCGAAGAAGGCATTGATTACTACATGACCAACACGCCAAACTCCAAAGGCGATGCCGTCAAAATGGTCGAGCGACACATCGTGATGCCCGGACAAGCCACCGCCTACAAAATCGGTATGATAAAAATCCTTGAACTCCGCGAACTCGCCAAACAAAAACTCGGTGATAAATTCGACATCCGAGAGTTTCACGAAGTGGTACTCACCAATGGCGCGCTACCGCTTGATGTATTGGAAGATATGGTCAATGATTATATTGAAAGTAATACTTGAACAATGTACTTAGTACACTGTTTCACAAATTTATTTACTTTTTTGAGTATTTCTTTTAAAATGACAGCGCATATTATCTATCGTATTTTTTATCAGCATGAAATATAGTAGGAAAATATTTAGTATAAACAAAACCAATTTTGCAGATTGTCACGTATATACTGCATTAGGCTTAAAGTTATACATTTTATAAAAAAATGTCATAGGGCTACATAATTGATAAGCAGTAATTTATGACTTCATTATGACCATGAACAATAATAAAATGATGTAACAATTTAACCACAAAAGAAGTATAGAATAATAACGATATGCAAAATCGCTTTAAGGTTTTCACAAAAAATGTGACCGATTTATAGAAATAAGGTCTCTATATCGATTTTTAAAAAATAAAGAAAATGTACTTAGTTCTACATTAAGACTCTTGATTTACTGACCTTCAGAGAGTTATATCAGTGCGATTTAAATGTTAATTTTTGATGATAAGAAATAACCAATTCGTACAGTGTGAATTTTAAATTTAAATTATTTAAATGTATTTATTTTCCATTTAAATAAAATCAACTGAAACACACATAAATAACTGATAATCAAGTTCTTTTAGAGTCTTAATGTAGAATTACTGGACTTTGGACAAAAGTATCAAGTATCAGGACTTAAAATTATAACTATTTGATTATCAGGGACTTAAATCAAAAAATATATTTTTAAATAAGTTTTAATTTAAATATACTTATGATTAAAAATCAGGCAATTAAATTTCATCTCGTCCTGATACTTGATACCTAATACATTTCGTCCAAAGTTTAATTACTCCAAATTTTACAAATAATTAATTTTAAATGGGTATCTTGGTACGATTTTTACAGTAATGTAAGTTTGATTTAACAATCATATAACAATATTCAATATTTTAAATAAAATATATTTTTCACTACGATGAAAAAGAAATTCACAATAATGCAAAACGCAAAACTATTCTACTCAATCATCTTTTTATTTACACTGACACTCCAACAGGCTTTCGCACAGGTGAGTGGTATCAGTTACACCCTTTCACCAACTGCTGAATATTCGATATGGAACGATAGAGCGGGGTTGGATAATAGCCTGTTAGTGGGCGGAAAAGTAGGTTTCGGCTTCGGCGAATTTTTAGAACTGCGTGGTAATTACGCACAATCACTCAATGCACAAACGAACTTTTCGCGATTCAATTTGCCCAACTACTCCGACAGCCTCTTTGTCGCTACAGATACCAAAATCGTCCGTTGGGGCGGTGATGTCAAAGCCAATATCGGCAAGGGAAAATTACTACCTTTCGTTACTTTGGGTACCGGGATTCAGTCTATCCAACTCGACACTTTTGATGCTAATAAGCAAATTTATATCAGCGCAGGTGTGGGAGTCAAATTAAGCTTGGCAGATAGATATACCCTTGTACTCGAAGCCAAAAATACAGCATATCGTTATAATTCAATTAACTTGTTAACCGGAGAAGACATCATAACCTTCGACCTCAATAGCGAGGATTTTGTGAGCGAAAATCTCAATAACTGGTCGATAGGTGCGTCACTACAATTTTACTTAGGTGGTAGAAAACCCGGTGAATTTTCAGCACTCGACGAAGCCTATTTTGATGCCTTCTCAGGCGGGTTCAGCAGCGTCGCTGGTACGATTGAGCCCATGGGAGGCAAAATCCAATTTCACGAATCACTCCCTTATCGAGATACTTGGATGGCGGGTGTAAATGCAGGAATTGATTTAGGGTCTTATGTTGGGCTTAGAGGTTTTTACTGGCGCGGAATTGAGGATGGAGAATTGACTTCATTCGACAAAATCGCTATGTATGGTGGCGAGGTACGTATGCGACTCAATACAGCTACAGGTTTGGTACCTTACATTACACTCGGTGGTGGAAACATTGGTACACAAGACGGATATGAAGGAAGAAGTATCATGCTCACTGACTCCACTACCATGATAGCACAAACCGACAACAAAGGATTTGCTATGGGCGGACTGGGAATGATATTACCACTTTCTGACAATTTTCAAGTATTCGGTAGCGCAAGAGCTATCCTAACTTCAGGAACCCCAGTTGATGACTTTCAAGCACCCGAACAAGTGCAAACCAGTATGATGTACAGTGCAGGATTGCGTTTTACGATTGGTAAAAAAGCCACTGATCTAGACCAACTCATGTCAGGAAAAATAGAGGAGGCACTCGCTCAACAAGAAGTAGAAAATGATACGCAATCGGAAGATATGAAAAAACGCTACGAAGCAAAATTACTCGAATTAGAGCAGGAACTCAATGACGCAGTGGTAAATGAAGATTACGAAAAAGCAGCCAAGTTGAAAAAAGAACAACAAAAAATTGACCAAGTTGTAACCAAAATAAAAGTAAAACAAGAAAAAACAGCTTCGCAAACAACCGGACGCACAACTACACCTCAATCCAATTCGCAAGGTGGTGGCGAAATTCGTATGACATCCGAAGAGTTTGAAAAAATCATCGACAAAATACTTGACGGTATGAACGACACCGATAATATCAACTCAATGGTACGCGAGCAAATGTTGCCCAACAGTGGCAATAACGAGCAACAACTCATCAAAGAAAGCGAAATCAATCGCAGAGTAGGCGAACTCGAAAAACAGGTCGGGAAAGTAGGCGAAAAACAAGAAGCATTGGAGAAAACATTGAGCGAAGAACTCAAGCGTGGCTTCGATGATTTTACGCAACAACTCAATACGACGCTCGAAAAACTCAACAATAAAATAGATAACAGCAACATGCAGATAGATGCACGTATGCAACAATTGGAAGACAATGATGCCCCTTCCGCACCAATACAAACGCAGAAGGAGCAGAAAAAAGAGCAGAAAGAGCAGAAAGAGCAGAAGGAGCAGAAAGAACAGAAAGAGCAGAAAAAAGTCACACCTGCCGAACCCGACAAACCTGACGACAACAGACAGGGAAGTACACAACAAAAAGAAGATAATCGAAAAATGGGGGAGATATTCACTCCCCCAAGTCCTACTTCTGATATAGCCCAAAAACAAGGACTTAAAGAAAAAAGTATCTTTCGTAAAATGAGTTATGCTGGCACATCCAGCTTTGCAGGCTTCAACCTTGGCGGCAGCAACACTGCCAACTTTGGTATCAGAGGGCATTACCCTATCGGTGAAAAACAAGCCCTTGAATTCGTTCCCGAAACCTTCTTCGGATTGGGTTCTACCAGTTCTTTCGGACTTTCGGGCAACTTACTCGCCCCCATCAAGCTAAAACAACTCAATGTCCTCAGACCTTACATAGGCGCAGGGCTTGGATTGATGAAAATCAAACAAAACGAATCCGATGAATTTCGTGGCGCGCTCAACATCATCTTAGGCACTTACCTCAATGTCTGGAAAGGACGCTTATATGTTGACCTCTCAGGCAGAAACTTCTTCAAAAACAACCAACTCGTAGCAGGTTACCGCCTTCCTTTTTAAGTGTTAGTGAAAGAAATTAAATAAATTGTTCCATAATACGCTGTAATCTTTTCTTCTAAGGTTCTACTGAAATTTCATAAAAATATTTTTACCAAGACTTGCATATATCAATTTTATTGTTGAATCTTACACCGAAAATAACGTTCTTCATACATTTCAATACCGCCCGAATGAGGAGTTGTACGATTACCTATTTTCACCCTTCTTTCCGCAAATGATGAGATAGAAAGTGAGGGTAAGTAAAGCGTACAAGTCCTGATTTGTGGAGTTTGAAATGAACCAATACGGATAAAATACTAATGGTTCTTCGAGCATCTCACCAAGATGTTTGGAGAACCTATTTTTGTCTTATACGAGTTGTTTGACATCATTTGGGAAACCATTCAATTCAAAATCATACATAAAAAATGTACGGGATTGACCATTAATTGGGCAGCACTGTTAAGTGCAAAATATCGGTAGCTTTTTTGGGATGAAAATTTGTTTTGAGTGCCTCTATGTACTCCATATTACGAACCTAAAGGCTCGTTTGACGTATTTTCATTGAAAAACTCTACCAATATTCGACCTCTAACGAGGTCATAAAACATTTTGCCCAATTAATGGTTAATTCCGAAAATGTATGACTATTTTTGATTTCATTTGCAACATTGAATTTTTTATAAATGACTGTATATCAAGGTCCTAATATTCAATGTGGCTACCCGTCTAACGTTGGACACTTTGACAATCAGTGAGTTATAAAGGTGTTGAAATTCAAGCGACTGTCCAACTGCCGACTGATAGCCTGTTTAAATATAGCAACCGTGTACAAATATTAAAAAACATGAAATTACACGCTATCGAAAATGATCCGGAATACATCAAGCTACAGATTGAAATGGTTCGGATGCAAAACTGGTTGATTGAAACCCGCCAAAGATTGATCATCGTATGTGAAGGAAGAGATAGCGCAGGCAAAGGCGGTGCTATCATGCGTTTTATTCGGTTTATCAATCCAAGACATTACCGAGTCGTTGCACTCAATAAACCCACCGATGAGGAGAGCGGACAATGGTATTTTCAGCGATACATTCAGAAGTTTCCAAATCCCGGAGAAATCGTCTTTTTTGATAGAAGTTGGTACAACCGGGCAGTGGTAGAACCCGTCATGGGCTTTTGCTCACAACAGCAATATGACTTGTTTATGAAACAAGTCACTCAATTTGAGAACATGCTCATAGAAGACGGCACTATGATTTTCAAATTCTGGTTTTCGATAGATAAAGAAGAGCAAAATATGAGGCTCGAAGAAAGAAAATCCAATCCACTCATTAGCTGGAAATTAAGCGCTGTTGATATGCAGGCACAACTCAAATGGGATCAACTTACGAAATATAAACAAGCGATGTTTGAAAAAACAGGTACTCAAAATTCGCCGTGGATAGTCGTAAAAGGCAACGATAAAGACCTTGCCCGAATGGAAACAATGACCTATTTACTCGAAAATATTGATTATACTAAAAAAGGAATTTCCGGCGCAACGCTAAAACATAACCCTAATATTGTGACTGTTATAAATAATAAAATTTAAATATTATTTAAAAAGAGAAAAAATAGCATGAGCAAAAGGAGAAAGAAAATCGGGCTACCTCCGGGTTCTGTGATATATACAGGCAATAGAAAAGCTGAAAAAATACAAATCCATTACATCCAATATGATGAAACACATCTGGAAGAAAAAACGCTTGATAATCAAGGCGAAATTGTTTTTCGCCAGTCGCCCGACGAAAAAGTAGATTGGTACGACATTCGGGGCATCCATGATACCACATTAATCGAACAAATCGGAAGCATATTTGACATTCATCCATTGATATTAGAAGATGTCTCTGACACCCACCAACGTCCAAAATTTGATGAATATGAAAAAGGCATCTTCATCATTATCAAAGCACTCGCTTTTGATAAAGCCGAATTAAAAATAAAAACCGAACAGGTTGCCTTGTATTTTAGGGATGGGTTTGTGGTGACATTTCAAGAAACCCAAAGCGATTTATTTGAGCATGTAAGAAAGCGAATAAAAAGTGGGAAAGGAAGAATCAGGCAGCGTGGAACAGATTACCTCATCTATTCAATCATTGATATTTTGGTGGACAATTATTTCATCGTCCTCGAAGATATTGAATCAGAAATTGAGGTACTCGAAGATAGCATTTTAGAAAGTCAAGATTCAAATATTAAATCAACAATTCATTCGCTCAAAAAAGAACTTTTGGTAATGCGAAAATCAATCGCGCCATTACGAGAAGCCATCGGGCGTTTTGCCAAAACCGATAGCCCTTTGGTCGCTGCAAATACAGTGGTTTATATCCGGGATTTATACGACCACACGATTCAGGTCATGGATGCGGTGGAGTCATTTCGAGACTTACTAAACGGCTTGCAAGACCTTTTCATTTCAGAGGTCAGTTTTAAGATGAACCAAGTCATGCAGATACTGACGATAGTCTCCACGATTTTTATTCCACTGACCTTTTTGGCAGGCATCTATGGGATGAATTTTGAAAACATACCCGAACTCCACTGGCAATATGGTTATTTTATTTTATTAGGCGTAATGGCGAGTATTTTTGTCGGATTATTATTTTTCTTCAAAAAAAAGATGTGGTTTTAGATTGAAGTTTTAGATGAAAAAAATCGTAAAAATATTTCTCCCTAATACTTGCATATATCAATTTTATTGTTGAATCTTGTTCTGAAAATAACGTTCTTCATACATTTCAACATCGCCCGAATGAGGAGTTGTGTGATTGCCTGTTTTCACCTTTCTTTCTGTAAATGATGAGATAGAAAGTGAGGGCAAGTAAAGCGTATAAGTCCTGATTTGTGGAGTTTGAAATGAACCGATACGGATAAAATATTATATGGTTCTTCGAACATCTCGCCGAGATGTTTGGAGAACCTATTTTTGTCTGATACGAGTTGTTTGACATCATTTGAGAATCATTCAACGAAAATAAATAAATATAAATAAAATATTTTGGTGGTAAAAATGACATCAAACAAAATAAAAACCATTCAGCCCGGTGAATTTGAGGCACATACGCATTGGTATCCCAAAGCGTTCAACGCCACGATTCACCCAATGATTAGCTTCTTTCTCAACTTGGGACAAGAACGCATCATTACGCGCTACTGCCACATGCACCCTCAAGTGAATGGCGACAAACTCCGCGAAATCCTCAACCACCGCGCCAAATATTTCCTTTGGGCGGGGGCAGATTTGCTCAATGTCACCTCCGCAGGCGGCAAGCGACAAATGGTCGTCATTGAAAATAACTCCTGTCCATCGGGGCAAAAATCCATGCCATTGGTCGATGACAACCAAGAGCAAGGCAGCTATCGCCTGTTGGTCGAGCGCACTTTTAAACCTTATCTCAAAAATCTGAGAATGAAGCTAAAAGGCGGATTGGCAGTCATTTATGATAAAAATCCAATGGAGGCATCCGGCTATGCCGAAGTCATCGCGGATGTGATGCAAGAGCCGGTTCACTACGTCTCATTTCATCAAGACGACCCCGACCCGTCGGTCAAATTTGAGGAAGGCATCATGCACATTCGCAACAATGCGGGAGAGTGGTTGCCCATTCGTGCTGCCTTTCGTTACGTCACGCAGAAGCCCTGGAATCGCCTGCCGCTACACACCAAAACACGCATTTTAAACCCCGTAATTGCTTGCCTGTCAGGAGGTCGTAACAAAATGGTGGCTGCCAAAGCCTACGACATCTTCAATGCAGAATTGCAAGAACACGGACTCAAAATCAACATGCCCGAGACGATTTGGGATGTTAGCAAAAACGAAGTGCCGCTTTGGGTACGGAAAATGGGCGGTCATGCCGTCGTCAAAGTGCCGTACTCCAATGCGGGGCAGGGCGTTTACACGATTGTCACCGAAGATGAGTTGGAACAATTCATGGAATTGGACTTTGACTACGACCTGTTTATCGTCCAAAGCCTCATCGGAAATTCCAATTGGACCAGCACCACCGCTGCCGGAAAACTCTACCATGTCGGCACCATTCCCAATGCCAAAAATCAAACCTTTGTCGCCGATATACGCATGATGGTCAGTTCTACTCCGCAGGGAATCAAGCCTTTATGTACTTATGCGCGTCGGGCTGCCAAGCCACTTGTTGACCACATTCAGGAAGGTGCAGACAGTTGGGAGATGCTCGGTACCAACCTCTCCTTCAAGCATGAAGACGGCTCTTGGGGCAGCGATACCAACCGCCTTGTACTGATGGACAGGCGCGATTTTAACAAACTCGGTGTAGGACTTGACGACCTTATCGAAGCCTATATTCAGACCGTTCTTTCTATGGTTTCCATAGACAAAATGGCGCAAACACTCGTCAATAAACAAGGAAAATTCAGAATGAGATTATTCAAAAGCCTCAATGATGACCCGGGTTTGTTGGACGAAATTATGAAATAACATTTTTTGTACAGACGACTTTAGCCGTCTCAATCCACCTGACGGCTAAAGTCGTCAGTACAGATTCAAATCATGCAAACATATAAATTACTCATCCTCACCGACCATAAAAACCACAGTTCGGAAAATTCCCTCTACGCACTCGCACGCGCCATGTATGCACATCCGCGTAGTGCGTGTGTGGATGTCGCTACGCGAAATTCGCAGGAAAATGCAGATTTTTTTTCGGGAAAAACCAAACAAATTACCGTAAGTGAGGTGGATGAAAATTTCCAATTTGATGAGCAAGGCAAGTCATTTTTCACCAATCAAAAAAATGTATCTGCCGATGGTTACGATTTAATTTGGTTGAGAATGCCACCGCCGCTATCCGAATCTTTTTTATATTTTTTAGAAAAAAAATTACCTAATCCACTCATTATCAATTCGCCCAAAGGGATTTTGGAAGCGGGTAGCAAGGAATTTCTGTTAAATTTTAAGGAACTTTGTCCGCCCATGAAAATGTGTAGGAGTGTGGAAGATATTATTCAATTCAAAAGTCAATTCCCGATTGTCCTCAAACCACTACGCGAATACGGTGGCAAGGGCATCGTCCGAATTGACGGAGAAAAAGTGTGGGAAGGCAAAACCGAAACCGATTTTGACACATTTATCCAACAAATTCAATTGGAAAATATTGAATATCTTGGTGTAAAATTCCTTAAAAATGTCTCGAAGGGTGATAAGCGTATCGTAGTCGTCAACGGGCAGATTTTGGGCGCATCACTCCGGCTTCCGGCACAGGGTTCATGGATTTGTAATGTGGCAATGGGTGGCAATTCTAATGTCACAAATGTAAATTATGACGAAATCAATATTGTGCAGGCTATTGATAAAACCTTATCTCAGATGGGTGTAGCGATGTACGGTGTCGATACCCTTGTAGATGATGAGGGCAGACGTATTTTATCCGAAATAAACACAACAAGCATCGGTGGTTTGCCTCAAATTCAGACCATGACCGGACAGCCTGTTGTCGAAAAAGCGACAGGTTTGATTTGGAATTATTTTTTAAAATATAAATTTAAGTAATTGATTACCAACATAAAAGAAAATATAGAAATCATCAAGCAACTTGATGTAACACAAGCTCCCGAAGGCGCGATTACTCGTTATTGGTTGCACTTACTCAATGATGGAATGGGCGTACCTATCCACATTCCGATTATCGTAGCGCGAGGTTTTGAGGATGGAAAGACGATAGGCTTGACCGCTGCTGTGCATGGCAATGAGCTGAATGGTATTCCCGTTATCCAACGAATATTTAATGAAATTGATGTCACAGAATTAAGGGGCGCGATAGTTGGTGTTCCGGTTATCAATGTGCCTTCATTACTTCGCAAAAAACGGCGTTTTTTGGATGGTGTTGACCTCAATCACATCATGCCGGGAAAGGCTGATGGCACAGTCAGTCAGGTATATGCGTGGCGTATTATCAACCGGATTATTGAGCAATTTGACTACCTCGTTGATTTGCATACCGCGAGCAATGGACGGGTAAATTCCTACTACATCCGTGCAGATATGGAGGATGATACGGTCAAAAAAATGGCTTTGTTACAAAATGCACAAATCATCGTCCACAACCCGCCAAATGACGGTACACTGCGCGGCACGGCAGATGATATGGGCATCCCCGCGATTACACTCGAAGTCGGCAATCCCAACCTTTTCCAAAAAGGCATGATACGCGATGGTTTGACGGGAATTCACAACCTTTTAGGGCATTTCGGTTTCACGGATTGCGAGGTCGAAGAACATAGCGACGAGACGGTTTTGTGTAAAAAATCTTATTGGATTTATACCGATATGGGCGGTTTGTTGGCGGTGCATCCACAAGTGACCGACCTCGTGAAACAAGGTGATTTGATAGCTACAGTACGCAATATTTTTGGTGATGTGGTCAAGGAATATTTCGCGCCGGAAGATGGTATTATCATTGGAAAAAGTGTTAGCCCAATCAATCAGACGGGAGCGAGGATTTTGCATTTGGGTATTCTGAAATAAAAACTTACTTTTAAATTTTATATAAATAATTCATGAAGCAATACTGGACAAATCGCTACGAAACCGAACAAACAGGTTGGGACATCGGCTACGTTTCTACACCGATTAAGATGTATTTTGACCAAGTGACAGACAAAAATTTGCGTATTCTCATTCCGGGGGCAGGGCGCGGATATGAAGCAGAATATTTATATCAGATTGGTTTTCAGTGCGTTGATGTATTGGATATTTCGGACTTGCCTTTGTTGGAATTAAGTGAGCGTGTGCCTGATTTTTCAAAAAACCAACTGATACAAGGCGATTTTTTTGACCACAAAGGACAATACGATATTGTCGTCGAACAGACCTTTTTTTGCTCCTTCCCTCCTACCCCACAGCTTCGTACCGCTTACGCGAAAAAGATGTATGAGCTTCTCAAACCCAAAGGCAAACTCGTTGGTCTGTGGTTCAATATGCCACTGACAGGTGATATGGAAAAACGCCCTTTTGGTGGCTCGAAAGAAGAATATTTGGGCTATTTTTCGCCTCTTTTTGACATAAAAACATTTGAACCTTGCCACAATTCTATACCACCACGCGCCGGAAATGAATTATTTGGAATTATGATAAAACACTGACAATTAGTTCATAAGGCATTACTAAATACAAAAAAATCCTTCAAAAATCATTATCCTTTCCTTATCTGTGATAATTTTCTGAACAGATGTAGTACAATTTTTCAAATTGCTCTCATTGCGACCGTAATGATAAAGAATTGTGCTATTGCTTCCAAAACAAAAACATATAGTATATATTTTTTATATTTTTCAAAAGATACGTGAAAAAAATTTCATTTTAATATCAATTTTATACAAAAAATTGTACTTTTGAATGTTGTTTTCACTTATTCAATAAATGTCTATTTGATTTTTTTATGTACACCAAAGCATCCTTTTTTAATTTTTATACGTCTTTTGTTATGTTGTATAGTAAAATAATGTTTTTAAACATTTATATATATTCATTTATTCACCCTTAACCTATTTTAAAGGCTGCTACTCACCACATAAAACTAAAAACAGTTTATGTTTTTATGTAATGTTATGTTACATTTGTATTTCTTATCATAACTAATTGAAAGTATATTACATTCGATATTCAAGCATGTTCCGATAGTCATCATCCACATTTTCGCTTGAATTTCGTTGGTATCAATTTAAAACTATTCACTTTTTTTAATCTGTTAGGCTTTGGATGATTTTTTGGATGTTAGATAAAATCTATTGATAATCAATTTATTATTAATAAATAATATCATTTTTTTACAAAAAAAATAATATTCGATATATTTATATTCAAAATCTGACAATGGGATTTACCCTCAAATAACCAAACCAGGTACTATGTTGACTTTTGGACTATCAAAGACAGGAAGAAAGTGCTTATTACTATTAATAACGGCAATATTTTCTTTCGCCCAACTCGCTGCACAAAGCGAAGTTAGAGATTACACACTTATTTTAAAGAACAAGAAACACCTACCGGAGGCATGTTTAGAATTATCGGCAGAAAAGCATCTGTCATTGAGGCATGAATTGACAGAAGGACGATATTATGTTCTTCTTCAATTTTATGACATGCCTACCGCTACTCAAAAATCAGCTATAAAAGCTGCGAAAATTAGGCTGTTGGACTACATACCCAACTATGCTTATACTGCATCCATTCCTGCAAATATTACTCCGCAGGAATTGAAGAATCTTGGCGTGAGAACTGTCACAAGCCAACAAGCAGAGGATAAAATAGCGGCAGAACTTCAAGTTGATTTACAAACCCAAACGGATAATGACATCATCATTCATCTGTACGAAACAGCTACGACTTTCAAGGCATTGAAAGCAATCGGCAAACATGGTATTGTTGCGGAACGATCCGGCAAACACAGCTATCTCGAAGCCCGTGTCAATTCCCAACAGCTTCTTAGTCTTGCCCAATTACCTTTTGTCCAATACATTGAGCCGATAGGCGAACCAGAAAAATTGCTGGGTACACGCTCTAAGTCTGTGCGAGGCAATTATTTGAATTCTGCTCTCGGAGGCGGATTGAAGGGGGAAGGTGTAATAGTAGGTGTTGGCGATGGAGGTTCGGCAGCACATATTGATTTCACAGGCAGAACGATTAATCAGGTACAAGAAAGTAATTTGCAAGATGACAACCATACTAATATGGTAGCAGGTATGCTCGGCGGCGGTGGCATATTACGTCCTCGCGTGAAAGGTATTGCGCCTATGGCAGAAATCATTTTGGATACAGGAAGTGATATATTGTCAGATAGCAGTTTGACCGCCAATGTAGCTGCGGGTATGGTTTTGACCAATAATTCTTATGGAATCGGTGAAGGTGGTGCTTATTCCACTTACAGCAAAAGATACGATGACCAGCTTAAAAAACATCCTCAATTAATGCACGTTTTCTCAGTGGGAAATTCGGGAAAAAACACTCAACCCGGCTATCCACAAGGCTACAACACGGTATTGACACACGGGCAAAGCTCGAAAAACAGTATCGGAGTAGCGGGGATTAATCATTATAATGAGTTGTATCCCAGTTCGAGTCGTGGTCCCACAAAAGACGGTCGTCTCAAACCTGAAATTTCAGCGATCAGTTTCGGTTTTGTATCCCCCGGAACAAACAATGGTTATGACAATGGCTATGGTACGAGCTTCGCCGCACCGCAGGTAACGGGTGGTTTGGCATTGCTGTACGAACATTATCGCAATTTGCATGGTACAGATCCTCCGGCAGCATTGATGAAGGCAATTATCTGCAATACCGCTACCGATATTGGCAATCCCGGACCGGACTATACTTATGGTTTTGGCAAACTTAATTTGCGTAAAGCAAAAGCAGTATTAGATAATGCCCAACATTTCGACGGACAAATTGCCGAACTGCAAACACAAAATCGAACGATCAGCGTTCCGCCCAATCTGGATGAATTAAAAATCATGCTCTATTGGCCCGATACCAGTACCACTCTTATGTCAGATATAGATTTGGTCAATGACCTTGATATTCGAGTCATTACACCCGACAATTATGTCTATTTGCCTCTTGTTCTCAATCCTCATCCAGATAAGGTAGCCGACCTTGCTATTCCTCATGTCGATAGGATCAACAATGTTGAGCAGGTAGTCATATCCAATCCGATATCCGGCAATTACACCGTCAATGCCAGTGCTTATCGTGTTCCTTATACCCCACAAGAGTTTTATATTACTTACGAATTTGTAAGTCCCGGAATTACGATTACAAGCCCGACATCCGATGAGTCGATACCCGGTGGTGGTTCGACCAATTATTATTTTGAATGGGATTATGAAGGGGCAGATGATTATGATAATGACGGACAATGTGAGGATTTTACCATCGAATATTCAGCCGACGATGGCAACACTTGGTCTGTCGTTAATGATACCATTGACGGCAATGTGCGTATTTTTAAATGGAATAAAACCGAACTCGCGGGCATCAACAGTCCAGATATATTGGTGAGAATATCGAAAAACAACACCCCTTATTCGGATACCGTTGAGCAAGTCTGCCAATTATATGACTTTGTTAGTAGAGCAGATTTTTCTATTACACCACTTTGTAATGATGAAATATTATTTGAATGGAAAAAAATAGACGGTGCAGTTTCTTATGAATTATTTGAATACAATAGTGGCGACCAATTCGACATCAATACACCTACGATGGACACTTCAATTGTAGTTCAGTATGATTATGATAATGGTAAAAAGTGGTTTGCGGTAAAAGCCGTGTATCCTAATAATCATCATAGTATTATGTCTGATGCCGAATTATTTGCACCACCTCTGCCGACGGCTACCACTTCTTGCCCCCCTTCCTCTCCTTCTGCTCTTACGTATTCGACAGGGCAATATCATGTTCAATTTGAATGGGAGGAAGCTACCGATGATTCTGGTGTTATCGGCTATGCCATTTATACCAACAATGTTCCGGTTGATACCGTAACGGTTTTAGATTACACATTGCATGACCTCACACCGGGTGTCAATATCGAATATTGTGTTCGCGCCATTGATGAACATGGTAATGAATCTGAACAAAACTGTTTTTCGACCAGTACATTGAGTCAAGATTTTTGTAATCAGGATGTTTTATTTATTACAAATGACAGAACACTATCTGACAATGAAGCTGTCATATACGAACATTTACAAAGCATTGATTATCATATTTTTATAACAAATAAAGATGTTTTACAAAATATGTTGTGGGATAAAAACTGGACGGTCATCATCTCGCCGGAAGCTCGGATATCAACTACCGACATATCACTTTTTGACGATGTTCCACTTTTCGTTATGAATTTTGAGATGCTCAATGATTTTAGCCTATCATCGGGCAGTGCCTCCGTTATTGGCAAGACTGTCAACATTGCAAGCCCATATCATCCGGCTGCTGCCGGCATGTCTGGCGAATTTGATTTTTATATCGGTGATTATCTATTGAAAGGAGCAGTTGATGTAGCTCCCGATGCCGTACCAATTACGACCTATCAAAATATTTCGAAAATACTATTCACTTACGAAGCAGGAAGTACAATGCGATACGGCAGAACTGCCCTTCAGAGGCGAGTGAGCTTCCCACTGGAAGACGACCATATAGAGCATCTTTCTTCAAAAGCATGGATATTGCTTGATGCTGCTTTATCGTGGGTAGCAAACTGTACACTTGAGTCGCCTGAACCTTTATCGGATGTAGTATTGACACCGGGCTTCACTCATATTAATGTAGCGTGGGACACATCCTTAGTCGCCGCAGATGTTGAAGAATATGCTATTTATCTTGATAATGTCCTCGTTGGCACTACGGAAGATAATAAATTTGTTATCAATAATATATCACCATCAAGAACATATAAAGTCAGCTTGACGGCTATCAATACAAGAAGTGTTGAATCCACACGAATGTATGAATATACCACTACACTCACCTGTAAAGACCTCGAACTCTATGTTTGGTTAGAAGGTGCATTGCATAATCAACCTACCAATTTGATGCGTACCGATTTGGGCTTCAGGAATCTACTGCCCGGACAAATGAACGCGGACAGTCAAGCAGTTGCTGTAATGAAACATCCTTATCATTTAAACCCTTGGAGTTATTTTGGCACGGAGTCCATATCTTCTTATGGTGAGCATATTGTGGATTGGGTTTTGGTATCTTTCAGGACAACTCCTCAAAAGCAGAATGAGGTATTTCAACTGGTCGGTTTATTATCCGAAGACGGTTCTATTCAGTTTCCGCGTTCCTGTGTCAATTACGAATTTACTGTACCTATATATATCGTCATCGAACATCGCAACCACATTGCTGTCATGTCTCATGTGCCTGTAAACATCAGCGACCACAAAATTTATTACGATTTTAGAAATAAAAATGCTTACACTATAAATGGAGCAGGGCAGAAACTGCTTCCATCCGGTGTTTTTGCTATGTATGCCGGTGATTGCGAACAAAGAAACGACATAGGCGGTCATCAGGTAGATGGCGGCGACAAAAGCCCCTGGCAATTAAACAACGGCAATTTTAATTTCTATGCTCCGGAAGACATGAATCTGGACGGGGATATCAATGGTGTTGACAAACAACTCTGGTTCTCTAATAATGGTGTATATTCAAGCGTACCGCGATAACCACGTCACGAATAAACACCAATAAGTTTGCCGCTATTCTGTATCGTACAGAGTAGCGGTTCTTTTTTTCTTGCCTTCAAAAGTCAATATTTTTCAGTAACTTTGGCGTGGAAATAATCGCCTCATTTTAAAACCTTTACATTATGACCGAACTGTATGTCAATAATTTTCGCGGGTTTCGAGATACTTTTATTCCGATAGATAAAGTCAATTTTTTAATCGGAGAAAATAGTACGGGGAAAACTTCTATTTTGAAGTTGGTTCGGGTGTTGAGTGATGAGAGGTTCTGGATTGATTTTGACTTAAATGCTTGTGGTTTTCATTTTGGATATTTTAATGAATTATGTGATAAATATTTTTTTGAAATTGGGTGTTTAATAAATGATGACCTTGCTATAAAAATTAAATATGAAAATAAAAACGGTATTGCAGTTCCAGTTGATTATAGATTAATTAATTCAGTAAGAGATGTACATGTTTTTGTAGAAATAGAAAAAGTAGTATTTAATTATGAATCAATTTCAAAAAAAAATGAATCTAAAAATATTATATCGTTTAGAAATTGGATAAATAATAATCCCATTCCTAATGAAAAATATAGAGTATTACCCAATAGTGAAGTAAGGACTCACATTAACAGTGGACTTATGGTTGCTTTAATATTTTCTAGTAAAGATCCGAATTTATCGCTTAACGATGTTGAAAATATTATGTTCACTAAGGAATATACAAGGGATTTAATTTGGCTCGCCCCAATACGCGCTGAACCCAAACGTACCTACGATAATTACAAAGTAAATTTCTCCCCCGATGGCAGTCACATTCCATTTCTATTGAAAAATCTTTTACCCACTCCACAATCCAACGGCAAAGAACGCGATGCCTTTCAAGCTGCATTAAATAAATTCGGACAAGACAGCGGTTTGTTTGATAAAATAGAAGTAAAAGTATTGGGCGATGAGCAAACTTCGCCTTTGGAGATACGAGTATTTTTCGGAGAAAATGATGTAAAAATATCCAATGTCGGTTATGGAGTCTCTCAAATTTTGCCCTTAATTATTGAAGTATTGGCAAAAGAAAAAGATATGTGGTACGCCATTCAACAACCCGAAATCCACCTCCACCCACGCGGTCAGGCGGCTTTCGGCGAATTGATTTATGACACACAAAAAGCTGATAATAAAACATTTATTATCGAAACGCACAGTGATTATATAGTAGATAGATTCAGGTTGTGTGTGAATAAAGACAAGGAAGAAACAAGCGACGAATTTCAAGTCTTATTTTTTGAACGAACAAAGGACGGCAATAAAGTCACGCCGATAAAAATACAGCCCAATGGCAAATACGCCGACGAACAACCCCAATCATTTCAGGAATTTTTTATTAAAGAACAGTTAGAACTTATTAAACTTTAGCCCTTATGTGTATCGTTTTGGACATTAACACTATCCCTAATATATTTAACAATGAAAGTAAAGAACACGCAGAGTTCAAGCCTGTTCGTGACTGGATAATTCATAAGAAAGGTAAAATCGTATATGGTGGTACAAAATACTCAGAAGAACTCTCGAAAATGAGGCAATATTTAAAACTGTTTCTATTGTTTGAAAGGATAAATAAAACGGTAGTCATAGATACAGAAGCCGTTGACAACATTCAGGCGGAAGCCGAAGCGATGATTCAACATAGAGATTTTGACGACCCGCATTTGGTAGCAATATTGAAAGAATCGGGCTGTAAACTGGTGTGTTCGGTGGATGAACGTGCCTTTCCTTTTTTAAAACATCAACTCTTTTTCAAAGGAAAAGACAGACCTAAAATTTACAGTTCATCGCGCAATAAAGACCTCTTGTGTGATGCCAATATTGCTGAATGTTGCCTACCTTCGCATGATACTACAAATGAACAGAAAAAGATTCTGGAACTGACTGATTAACAAATGACAAAACGAAAAAGAAGTATCCTCAAATATTTTCTAATTTTCCTCCTCTTGGTGGGCGTGGTGGCGGCGTACTTCGGGTACGAATTCTACCAAAAAATATTCGGTAGCGGAGTCAATTTAAAAGGACAACAAAGCGCGTGGTTGTATGTCGAAAAAGGCAGTGGTTCAGATGCTGTTTTGCGAACGATAGAAGAAGCCGGATATGTCAAAGACATGGACTTACTACGATGGGTAGCAGAGCGGAAAAACTTTGCCAATCACGTTTATCCGGGACGATACAAACTCCACAACGACATGAGTATCAATAGCTTACTCGACCTTTTGCGTTCGGGTTCGCATACGCCATCGAAGGTCACATTCAGTTTTGCACGAACCGCCGAAGACCTCGCCGGAAAAGCCACTCGCAACATTCAGACGGACTCTGTCGAACTTCTTAAATTACTCAAAGACACCAACACTCAGACCAAGTACGGCTTTAATAAAAATACGTATTTGGCGATGTATATTCCCAATACTTATGAGTTCAATTGGGCGACAACCGCAGAGGATTTCGTAGAGCGTATGGCAAAAGAATATAAGCGTTTTTGGACAAACGACCGCAAGGCGAAAGCCCAAAAAACAGGCTTGACTCAATCTGAAATATCCACACTGGCAGCCATCGTACAAGCCGAGACCAATATGGCGAAAGACCGTCCTCGCATCGCAGGCGTGTATATGAATCGCTTGGAGCGTGGCATCCCGCTCGAAGCTGACCCGACACTCGTGTATGCGCTCGGCGATTTCACGATTAAGCGAGTACTCAACAAACACAAAAAAATCAAATCGCCTTATAATACGTACATGAATAAAGGCTTGCCGCCCGGACCGATTCTCCTGCCTTCGATTCCATATATTGATGCTGTTTTGAATTACGAAAAACACGATTATATATTTTTCTGTGCCAAAGAAGACTTTTCGGGCTACTCCAATTTTGCAAAAAACTACTCTCAACACCTCAAAAATGCAAGAAAATATCAGCAAGCACTCAATAAGCGGAAAATTTATAGATAACGTGGCAGAGCCACTAACATTGTTTAATTGTTTCGCTACGCTGATTGTTTGACTGTTAAATGATCTTTTTTTGCGAAGCAAAAAACCGTAATAACAATTCAACAATCAAGCAATTTAACAATCACAAATTTAGCCTGAAACTCAACTTTTACTAAATTTGCACAAGAATTGGTGAGCAAGGCACTAAAGGGTATTTTATTTGATTTTTTTCTACCAAACCGTGAAAGTTTTAAAAATAATAATTATCTTTGCGACCCGCTTCTGAAAAGAGCGTTATTTTCATTGAAAATTTGAATACAAAATTGGCTCTGTAGCTCAACTGGATAGAGTACCTGACTACGGATCAGGAGGTTCCAGGTTCGAACCCTGGCAGAGTCACCATTATTTTAATGACAAATGTGAATTTTATTCAATGTTTGTCATTCAACATTAGAATAAATTATGTCTAAAGTTTGTCAACTAACCGGTAAACGTCCGGTTTCGGGTAACAACGTTTCACACTCAAAACGTAAGACCAAGCGTCGTTTTGTACCAAATGTACATAAAAAACGTTTTTTTATTCCCGAATTGAACAAGTGGGTATCTTTGAAGTTATCTACTAAAGCGATGCGTAATATCAACAAATTGGGCATCTATGCTTACCTCCAAAGACTAGAGCGTAAAGGTGTAGATATTGGCATCAAATTAAAATAATTTTTAGATAAATGAGAATGATTATTCATTCCATTCATCACTCAACATTTAATATATACGCCTCATGGCTAAGAAAAGTAAAGGTAACAGAATACAAATCATCCTTGAGTGTACCGAACACAAAACAAGCGGTATGCCCGGTACTTCGCGTTATGTAACGCAGAAAAATCGTAAAAATACGCCAGACCGTTTGGAGATTAAAAAATATAACCCTATCTTAAAGAAATATACTGTTCACAAAGAAATTAAATAATTGTGTGACTGTTTTTTATTCAAAATTCATTCATTCAACATTCAAAATTAGTCAATCATGGCAAAGAAAGTTTCTAAGAACTCAAGAGTCGGGCAAAGAGCTGCTAACGCAGGTTCGGGTAAAGACTTCGTAAAAGTAGTCAAAGCTATTAAAGACCCCGTTTCTGGAAAATACACCTACAAACAACAGATAATTCATAAGGATTCAGTCAAAGAATTTTTTGCAAAAACAAAATAATTCACACTGGATTTTGATAAGATATATTTTAACAGGCTTCTCTTTTTGAGGGAAGCCTTTTTTAGGTTAATGATGCGAATAATGAATGAATTTTGTTGAATCTTACTAAGTATTTGTCTTATAAAGTCGTACTAATTTTACAATGGAAAATTTCTATCTTTAGCTAGTTTTTTTTCATTGCAATAATTTCTTTTTGCGTTCCGCCCATCACTGTTTTAATAGAGAAATTTCTGATGGGTTTCTCGGCAATAATAAGTTCTTTGGCATCTCGGAAAATTAGCTTTTTACTTTTACTACAAAACTTAATTTGTAGTTGAGTTCCCGGCTTCGCTTGATTCAAAAAATATTGTTTTGAATTAAAGGATAGCGTCTTAGAATTACTCACTTTTCTGTACCACGTTCCTTGTTCTAAAAAGTTATAAATGCGTTGCATATCAATAATTTGTGCTTCATTTTTAACTTGATAAGAGCGTCCCGAGTGTTTAGCTTTGGGATGTGCCTTCAAAGGGGGTTGTTTGCCCAAGGATCTATTGGGCAATCGGGTGTTCATACACAGGATACGTTTCTTGGTAAACTTAAATAATGCTTGCCATGATTCATAACGCTGTCCACTAAGTATTTGACGTTCTGCTGTCTGGTGTGAACGCTCTACAATACTTTGTTTTTGAGGTGGTGGCGCATCAATGAAGTGGAAGTCAATCCCCAAGCCGATTAGGAATAAGTGTAGACGACTTGGAAACGGAGATTTGGAAGTATTATCAATAAAGACACTGTCCTTATCTACTTGAATACCTTGTGGCATCCCCCAGTCCTCAAAAGCCAGTCTAAGAGCCCAGTAATAGCTTGATGTCTTAGGTTGGCTCTTATTGCCTCCCGTGTGGACAGGAAAAGCAACAGCATGTACTTTGGAAACACTGTCTTTGATATTAATCATAGCCACATATCCAAAGCCTTCTACTTCGACTGCACCTTGAGCGTCCATCTCCCAGAGTTCATGATATTTTTTAGGGCTGCGATACTTACTTGAAGGTATTGGACTTCTCGGCTCTTTTGCCTTGATAAACCCTTGCTCTTTAAAGTAACGATTGACAGTATCCAAACAAGGTAATTCTGATGGTAAATACCCGTGTTCATCTTCCAATTCAATAAAAATTGTTGAAGGACCCCAACCCTCATGGCAGCGCCGTAGCTTATAAATTAGATTTACCAGTCTTTTGGGGTAGGTACTCAAAGCTCCCTTCACAGGGCGACCTTGTTTAGGTGCTAATGAATCCCTTTTTTTATCCGCTGTTTCCATTTGCGAACTGTCCAAACTGAAATGCCTAATTCGGCTGCTATTGATGGACACTTTTTTCCTAATTCCGAGTGCTTTTTGATGTACTTTTTTTGTTCTAAACTTAGTCTTTCGCACATTAATTAGTTATTTAAAAGTGAGTACGATTTTATAAGACAAAGTTAGCACGACTTTATAAGTTTTTACTTAGCATGACTTAGTAAGATAAACTTAGCATGACTTAATAAGATTCAACAATTTTGAATGAATGAATAAGCGTATGTCCGTTTTGATTCCATTCAAAATTCAACCATAAAAAATATTCAACATTCATTCACTCAACATTCATTCATTCACTCATTAGTCATCATGGACGATAAAATTATAGAAAATAAGGAACTTAGTATTTTTGAGGCACTCATTCCGATTATAGTATTGGTGGGTTTGTTGGCGTATAATGTGCTTGTGGTATATGGTGATAATGCGTTGAGTGGAGCCAATCAGTTTGTTTTACTCGTAGGTGCTGCGGTAGCAATGCTAGTCGGTTTTCGCAATAAAGTCTCCTACAAAAGCATGATTGATGAAGTGGCAAATAATTTTAAATCGACCACAGGCGCGATTTTGATACTGCTTTTTGTCGGTGCTTTGACGGGAACTTGGATGATGAGTGGCGTTATTCCGTCGATGATATACTATGGACTGATGCTTTTGAACCCAAAGATTTTCCTTGCAGCTTCCTTGATTATTTGTGCCATCATTTCTATCGCTACGGGGAGTTCGTGGACGACCTCGGCAACGGTTGGTATCGCGCTTATTGGTATTGGCAAAGCCATTGGTTTGCCACTTGGTATGGTCGCCGGAGCAGTGCTTTCGGGCGCGTATTTTGGTGATAAATTGTCGCCACTTTCAGACACCACCAACCTCGCGCCTGCTATGGCAGGAGCAGAGTTATTTTCGCACATTCGTTATATGTTATATACTACTATTCCGTCAATTACGATAGCTTTGGTGGTTTTTATCATACTTGGTTTGACACAAACAACAAGTGGCAATACAGATACCACCGCCATCATGACGGCAATTGATAAGGCATATAATATTAGTCCGATATTGTTCTTAGTACCACTTGCAGTCATCGCTATGGTTGTAATGAAGACCAAACCGCTAATCGCGCTATTTACCGGAACGATACTCGGCGGGATATTCGCGGTGATTTTTCAACCAGAGATTATCTTAAAAATAGCCGGAGAAGAATCTATGAGCCTCAAAGCCGCCTATAAAGGCATGATGGATGCCATGACGGTCAGCACTTCCGTAGAGACGGCTGATGCTTCGCTCAATGACCTCTTTTCGGTCGGTGGAATGAAAGGGATGTTGAGTACAATATGGTTGATTATGTGTGCTTTGGTCTTTGGTGGTGTGATGGATGCTATCGGTGCTTTGGCGCGAATTACGAGTGCTTTGTTGAGTGTAGCGAGTTCTGTTTTTGGTTTATTTGCGAGTACGGTAGCGAGTTGTCTTGCACTGAATATTACAGCTTCCGACCAATATCTTGCGATTGTCGTACCGGGCAAAATGTTTGCAAAAGCCTACGAAGATAAAGGACTCGCACCCGAAAATCTAAGTCGTACACTCGAAGATTCGGGTACGGTGACCTCCGTGCTTGTTCCGTGGAACACTTGTGGCGCATATCAAGCCGGCGTACTCGGCGTTTCGGTCTATGAGTATTTTATTTATGCTATCTTCAATTGGATTAGTCCGTTTATGACTTTGTTGGTCGCGGCATTTAGTATAAAGATTAAGCAGTTGACGGTGAGCGAATAGAACGCGGATTTTGCGGATGACGCGGATTTGCGCGGATTCTTTTTTATTTGTAAATTGTAAAAAAACAATATGATTGAGCATTTACATATTAAAAATTTCATGTGTTTCAAGGAGTTGAATATTCCGACCTTGAAGCGGGTGAATTTGATTGCAGGAAAGAATAATTCGGGGAAGACGACGCTTTTGGATGCGGTGAGGATTTTGAAGTCTGATGGTGAGCACTCGGTTCTTAATAATATTTTATTCACTCGAAAAGCAAGAAAATTAAATAGAGAGGATGTGTATAAAATCCTTTTTAATAGAAATTCAAATGAACATTTTTTTTCTATCAATGGGTATAGGGAGTTCAGAATTAAAGAGGGGGGGAATTACAACATTGATATCCATGAAGAGGATAACTTCATAGAGGATCTAGAGCTTGATATAAGTCAAAAAAATTTCTACGACGACGAATTGGTATACGTTCCATTCTATTCAATACATGAACATCTAAGTGATTTATGGGAAATGATAGTCCTTACCCCGAAAGAAGATGACGTTTACGAAATCTTGCAAGACACAATCCAACCCGACCTAATCCGCTTAGACGTAGGACGCGAAATAGTGCGTGTACGTTTAAAAGATACTGAAAAGCCTGTTCCACTCGGCACTCTGGGCGATGGTGTATATCGCATTTTATTGATTGCATTGAGTTTGGCAAATGCTCAAAATAGCATTTTGTTGATAGATGAATTGGAGTTGGGCTTACATTATTCCGCCTTAGAAAAATTGTGGAATATGATATTTAAATACGCTCAAAAATGGGATATACAAGTATTTGCGACTACGCACAGTCAGGATGTTTTACGAACATTTCACTATGTAGCCGATGATGAAAAATACATCAATGACGCTCAATACATTCGTCTGCAAGTTAATAGAGAAGGTAAAAATGAAGCCATTATTTTCGACGGTGAACGTCTGCGCGAAAGCCTCGAATTACAACTTGAAATCCGATAAAACATGCAGCAAAGATTAATTGTAGAAGGTAGTGATGCGATTGCACTGAGTGCCATTCTCATGAAAAAAGGACTGCAACCGCCTAAAGGCTACAAGAAACCGGCGAAGTTCAAAAAAGAGTTTGTGAAAGTAGCAGGTAGTATTTCCCAAATTCAGGCGGCACTTAAAGAGCAACTTGACACACCCGATGTAGAACATATTGGCATTATCGTAGATGCAGATGAAAAGGGTGCGACTGCGCGATTGACAAGTTTGATTGATTTCATTCAGAAAGAAACAGGCGCAGATTTATCTGATGTTCGATTGACTTCCAAAGGTGCTGTTTTTCAGCTTCCCGATGAACGATTTGTCGGTATTTGGATAATGCCTGATAATAAGAATGAGGGTTATCTTGAACATTTTATTGGCTCAATGATTCCCACTGAGGATGAAACATGGCAATTTGCACAAGCAAAAGTCAAAGAACTCACAACACAGGTTTTTTGTAAATTTACTGAAATCAAAACACAAAAAGCACTTTTACACACTTACCTCGCATGGCAAAAAACACCCGGTTTCCCGATGGGAACAGCTATTTCAGCCGGATATTTTAATATAGAAAACCCTTTGGTAGAAAATTTTGCTGATTGGTTTAAAAATACATTTACCCTTGAACAGCAATCTCCAAAACAATAATTTCAATCCTCAAAGAACTTTTAGCCCCCAATCAACGTTATTAAGTCCGAATAGAGAAAATTCTAAATTCTGCGTACTTCATTCTTGGAATTTGATGCTTGGAATTTGGAATTCAACCAACATGGGGTCGACCGGTATTGACAGCAAATGCCGTTGGATAGTAAGCATGTCGAGTCATGAATATGCAAACTCGCAAAACCTGTTATTCAAACAATTTTCAAATGGCACACCTCGGTATGCTATGGCTGCCTAGACGATAGTCTAAGGAAGCTTTTGCGTCGCACGCTTGATGCCTGATACACAGCGAGCCACGCATCATAACTTTTCGGGCTTATCTTCCGGTGTCTGTTCTTGCATCGGTCAGAGACATTTCAGAGAGCTGGAGCGCAATTCGTGGGCAACCTGACCTTCCTGCGCTTGAGATCCGATAGGTTGCTAAACATGTAGAAAGCTGTTAAACACTTTGTCTGGACGCGGGTTCGAATCCCGCCGACTCCACACAGAGGACAATGAATGAATGAATGAATTTTGAATGAATGGATGGGTAACTCATTGTTTATCAAATTAAAAGGGTAAAGTCGAATAATCGACTTTACCCTTTCTTCATTTTGGTGTTCAATGAATGTATTTTAAAATTTAATTTGGATTTATACCATTTTCAATACTCAACGAACTTTTGACGGTCTTATGAATTTTAGTCAAATTGTTCTGGAAATTCGTCAAGAATTTCATACTGTTTGAGCGCAGCGAGTTTATGAAATTTAGAATTTCCAGAACAATTTGGCGTTAAAAAATTCATCAAACCTTGATTTTTGGTTCTTTTCATCAAGGAAAAGAACGAAGTAAACATCTAATTTCCAACAATTTACATCCAATCTATTATCTAATCAATAATTCTATAAATTTCCTTTCTAAAAAATTTAAACACGTTCTAAAGTGTAAAAAATATACGATATTTGCGTTCATAACAAACGAATCACAAACATGAGCATACTTTTTTCCATAGAAAACGGCGTAGCCAAAATCACGCTCAACCGCCCAAAAGTATTCAACAGCATCAATCGCGAAATGGCACTCAAAATCCAAAGCCTACTCGACGATTGCGCGACCAATGCAGACATTCGTGCGGTCTATTTCACAGGGGCAGGTAAGGCTTTTGGTGCCGGACAAGACCTTCAAGAAATACTCAATCCACCCAATGACATGACCGTAGGCGACATAGTAGAACAACACTACAATCCCGTTATCAAGCAGATCAGGACGCTCGAAAAACCTGTCATAGCAGCCATCAACGGTGTCGCCGCAGGTGCAGCAGCGAATATCGCGCTGGCTTGCGATGTGGTCATTGCTACCGAATCGGCTACCTTCATTCAGGCATTTAGCAAAATCGGTTTGATACCTGACAGTAGCGGTACGTTTATGTTGCCTCGTCTTGTTGGTCTTCAAAAAGCCACCGCACTCACGATGCTCGGCGACAAAGTAACCGCCCGCAAAGCCGAAGCCATGAATATGATTTATAAAGCCGTTCCTGACGAAGAATTTGAAGCTACCGCATGGAAAATTGCGACCAAACTTGCTGCCATGCCCACCAAAGGACTCGGTTTAACCAAACGCCTTCTCAACCAATCCCTCATCAATGACCTCAATACCCAACTTGACGCAGAACGAGATATTCAGCAAGCCGCGAGTCAGACAGAGGATTATCAAGAAGGCGTACAGGCATTTTTAGGAAAAAGAAAACCCGTATTCAAGGGGCATTGAACATATATCATTTATCATTGAGCATTAATTATTTGTTTAATGTTTAAATGCTCAATGATACATGTTCAACGCCCGATTCGTGTTTTCTTTAAAATGGAGAATAGTATCTTTGTAAGCAATGCTGATTTTAGCAGAAAAATCAGCCGTAGAAATCGCGCCATTTGCTTCAGCTACATTTGCTCCGATGGACGTTCCGCATCTTACAAATTGCTTGGATAAAATATATTCTCGTTTTTCATCAGTCAAAAACTGATAAGCTTTTTCGTATGTTATATTTCCTTCTTTCATTTCAATTAAACTTTCAAGAAAAAAATATAAATATACAAGAAAAATTTGTTTGTACTAACGAGTTAAAGCGTAATAAATTTAAATTACTTTACACCGCATTTAATGAACATATATATTCTCTGTTCAATGCTAAATGCTAAATGATAAATGATAAATGAAAATAGGTATTATAGGCTCAGGTGCAATGGGCAGCGGAATCGCTCAAGTAGCAGCGACCGCAGGTCATGAGGTTATCCTCTCGGATACCCGTCAAGAGGCATTAGATACTTCCAAAAATAAACTCGCAAAAATCATGAATCGCCTCATTGAAAAAGGGCGAGTGACGACAGATGAAGCGCAAGCCATTCAAACCCGAATTGCTTATACGCTCCATAATAAAGACATGTCAGATTGCGGATTAGTCATTGAAGCGATTGTTGAAAAAATAGACATTAAACAACTCGTTTTCAAAGAATTAGAAAGTATCGTTTCAACTCAAACTATACTTGCTTCTAACACTTCCTCGCTGTCGATTGCGTCGATTGCTGCTGCCTGTCAACATCCTGAACGAGTAGTCGGCATACACTTTTTCAACCCTGCTCCTTTGATGAAATTGGTTGAAATCATCCCTGCCATACAAAGCGACCCGAAGGTCGTCGAAACCGCACGTCAACTTATCAATGATTGGGGCAAAACGACGGTACTTGCCAAAGACACACCCGGCTTTATTGTCAATCGTGTGGCGCGTCCTTTCTATGGTGAAGCCCTACGGATTTATGAAGAAAGCATAGCCGACGTAGCGACTATTGACTGGGCAATGAAAACGCTCGGTGGTTTCCGAATGGGTCCTTTTGAATTGATGGATTACATTGGCAATGACATAAATTATACCGTTACCGAAACTGTTTTTCGTGCCTTTTGGTACGACCCGCGTTATAAACCTGCTTTCACGCAGAAACGCCTCGCAGAAGCCGGTTATCTCGGTAGAAAAAGCGGTAAAGGATATTATGATTATAGTGAAAACGCGCCCTCCCCTATTCCACTGGAAGACAAAGCACTCGGACAGAAAATTGTTGATAGAATTGCTGCAATGCTCATTAATGAAGCTGCTGATGCCTGCTTCCTCAATATTGCCTCACCTGATGACATCGACCTCGCTATGACGCGCGGTGTCAATTACCCCAAAGGCTTACTACGATGGGCAGATGAAATAGGCATCGAAGAATGTGTCAAGCGGATGGACGAACTGTATCATGAATATCTCGAAGACCGCTACCGTTGTAGTCCTTTATTGCGACGAATGGCGCGAGATGGTAAGGTGTTTTACGATGAACGGCTAACGATAAACGGTGGACAGTAAAACAGAATGGATTTTGCGTTTATAAAAACGAAAAATATGTTCGATTTCTTGTGAAGAATTCCGTCTATCGTTCAACGTCAGCCATCCAACAACCAATTCTTTTTTGTTTTAAATCTTAAATAATCCTTAAAATATTATCATTAATTCCTTGACATTTACAATTATTAATTGTAATTTTAAGTAAATTAAACAAATAATATTATGAGGCAATTTTTCAACATATTTATCTTATTGCTCGTCTCAAATATCATTTTTGCACAAGCGCAGCGAACCTTTGTAAAATCCTTTAACTTAAAAGGAGATAGTTATGTAACACTCCAATTCAATGGTCCAACAGTCGTAGAAAAATGGGATGAGACTTATGTACGAGTTTTAACCAATGTGACACTTGACAATGCCAATGATGCAGCCTTGCGTTTTTTCGCACAAAAAGGTCGCTATCGTTTAAATATGACCAATAATTCCGGTGCAACGATTTCTTCACCGATTCACACCGACCAAATCAAATATCAAGGCGAAACACTCCACGAAATTATTACATACACTGTATTCGTTCCCAAAAATGTAATGATTACAGTCAATGAAAACGGTATAGAAAGTAAACGTGAAAAAAGTGTCGATATACAGTGACACACATATTGGAATTAAATATTTAAAGGGCATAACAAATACGTTATGTCCTTTTTCATGCCACCTCACCCATTCAGCCCAGAAAACCTACCGCCCACGGCTTTTTCCACGAGTCAATTAAAGTAAAATGCTCTTTTTCGGAATTTTCTTTTCTAAAAAAGACAATTCCGACATAAAACAAATCTATCGTTAATGTTACCTTCGGGTTTGCCTTAATTTCCTCCCATGCCTCTCGCATTTCATCTGACCAATATATGTCATCAAATACAAAAATGCTGTCTTCGTGTGCATATTCGAGTGCCTTTTCAAAGTACTCCAATGTTGGCACTTTACGGTGATTGCCATCAAAAAAAGCGTAGTCCAAACACTTTATTTTATCAAGTGCTTTCGGAAGTGTTCCTGCAAAATCGCCTGTCATCAATTCGACATTATTCGTACCCAGCCACCTGAAATTTTCTCGCGCAATTGCTGATATTTGAGGGCAGCCTTCCAACGTAATCACCTTCGCGCTCCGCACTGCCGTTGCCTGATACAAGGTCGAAATACCCAAGGACGTACCCATTTCGAGTATCCTTTTTGGTTTGAAATAATGAATCAGCTTAAATAAAAGTTGAGTATATCGAAAAGGTGTGACTGCTGACTTTGCGATGGATCGTATGGAGCGCGTTCGCGCACTTGTAGTATGTGACCCTGCCCCCAAGTCCGTCACCTCAATCACCCGTTTGTCATGCAACAGATTTTCGCGCAAGCGTTCTATTTCATCAAACACATAAAAAAAGCGGTCGTCCTCTATCACTTCATTAATCAAGTCAAAAACAAAAGGTGAATGAACCTGATAACGGGTACGCGCGCGAGCATAATAGCTCACATAATTTCGGATAATTTGCATGTTCACAAAGGCGAAGATACTACATAAAATTTAACTGTAAGTTCAAACTTTTGTTTTCGTATAATATAATTTCACTTTCAAAAAGAATATGAATAAATATACACTTTACATTCATAAAAATATTATCTTTAACAAAAATTTTCCCATCCTTTTTCATCATCAAATAAAAATAACATGGCAGATTACACGCTTCATGTCAACGGAACATCCCACAAAGTCAGTGTCAGTTCCGACACACCTTTGCTGTGGGTCTTGCGCGATCACCTCAACCTCGTTGGCGCAAAATACGGCTGCGGCATAGCACAGTGCGGTGCTTGCACCATACATATTGACGGCAATGCGATGCGGGCTTGCTCTTTGCCTGTCAAATCCATTGGCGACAAAAAAATTACCACTATAGAAGGTCTTTCCGACGATGCCACACATCCACTACAAGAGGCATGGCGCAAGCACGATGTTCCACAATGCGGCTATTGTCAAGCCGGACAAATCATGTCTGCTGCTGCTTTACTTAAAGAAAATGCGAGTCCTACCGACAGCGATATTGACGCTGCCATGCACGGCAATTTGTGTCGCTGTGGCACTTATACCCGCATTAAATCGGCAATAAAAACAGCTTCCAAATTATGAATGGGAATGTAGCGCAGCACTTCCAGTCCGCGCTGCGAAATACGTGAAGACACGGGCGAAGCACCGTGCTACGTGATTCAACATTTTTATAAAAAAAGAAAATTATGAAAATTAAGATAATACATAATAGACGCTCTTTCTTTAAAATATCGGCTGCCGCAGGTGGCGGTATGGTATTGGGATTCAGTTGGCTCGCGGGATGTGTACCAGCTACTGACAAAAAAGCGGCAATAAAAGCGATACCAAAGGAATGGTTTAATATCAATGCCTTTCTCAAAATCGGAGATACGGGTTTGGTCACGATTATGTCGCCAAATCCGGAAATCGGGCAAAATGTCAAAACCTCCATGCCAATGATTATTGCTGAAGAATTGGACGTGGCATGGAAAGATGTCGTCGTCGAACAAGCTCCTTTGAGCAATGATTTTGACCGACAAGTGGCAGGTGGAAGCCAGTCGATTCGTAAAGGTTGGGAGAGTTTGAGAATGGCGGGAGGTACTGCAAGGCAGATGCTCGTCAATGCTGCTGCCAAACGTTGGGAGATAGACGCGACAGACTGCACAACGGAAAACGGGATCATTAAAAATAAAAACGGCGAGACGATTACTTATGGTGAAATTGCAGCCGAAGCCGCCAAAATGGACGTACCCGAAAACGTAGAACTCAAAGACCCAAAAGATTTTAAAATCATTGGTACAGATACTCGGAATGTTGATTTAGAAGATATTATTACCGGAAAACCTTTGTTTGGAATTGATACCAAAAAAGAAGGCATGTTGTATGCTTCGGTTTTGCGTCCGTTGGCATTTGGGCAAAAATTGGGCAGCTTCGATGATGCGGATGCAAAGACGGTGGAGGGTGTTAGCCAAGTCCTCAAATTTGGTGATAAAATCGCTGTACTTGCCAACTCGACATGGGCAGCCATGAAAGGCAAAAAAGCCCTCAAAGCCGATTGGAAAACCGATAAAAAAGCCGAAAGCACCGCACAACACGACAGAAAAATGAAGGCTTTGCTCGACCAAAGCACCAAAAAGCCCAAGCGAAAAGACGGCAATATCAAAGCTGCTTTTGCCGCTGCCGACCAAGTGATTGAACGCGTATATGAAGCACCGTTTTTGCCGCATAACTGCCTCGAACCCATGAACTTCTACGCTGATGTGACAGCAGAAAAAGTGGACTTGCTCGGACCGATTCAAACGCCCCAATGGACACGCGAAAAAATCGCCACATTGCTCGACAGACCCGAAAGTGACGTACATATTGGTATGACACGCATGGGCGGTGGTTTCGGACGGCGTTTATACGGAGATTTTGCAGAAGAAGCTACAGAGATTTCACGCCTGACAGGTAAGCCCGTTCAAGTGCTTTTCACACGCGAAGATGACATGACCGCAGGTACGTATCGTCCGGCTTCCAAATACAAATTTCGGATGGCGATACAAGACGGAAAAGTCACCGGATACCACCTCACCGAAGCCTTTGTAAATGGCGGTATGTGGGATCCGATTGCTCAAAATTTCCCTGCCGGAGCTATCGAAAATGTACTGGTCGAAAGTCATAATTTGGAGAGCAATATCACGACAGGTGCCTGGCGTGCGCCCGTTACGAATTTCCTTGCTTTTGCCGAACAAGCTTTTATTGATGAAGTCGCGCATACACTCGGACAAGACCCCGTTCAGTTTCGGTTGGACTTGCTCGACCAAGCCAAAAACAAACTCGTCGGCGAAATAGAATACGACATCGACAAGCTACGCGGAGTCATCGAATTGGCTGCCGAAAAATCGAATTGGGGCAAGGCTGCCAATGGCGTACATCAGGGTTTTAGTGCCTATTATTCGCATAATACTTACGTGGCAGAAGTCGCAGAAGTCGTGATGCGCGATGATAGTCCGGTAGTGCAAAAGGTCATTTGTGCGGTAGATTGTGGCATTGTCGTCAATCCTATCGCTGCTACAAATCAGGTCGAAGGCGGTATTATCGACGGTATCGGTCATGCGATGTACGGCGATTTTTCTTTTGATAAGGGACAACCCGCTCACAAAAATTTTGACAATTATCGCATGATACGTATGGGCGAAGCTCCCGCGATTGACGTACATTTTGTAAAAAGCTACAACTCCCCAACAGGCTTGGGCGAACCTACGCTTCCTCCTGCGGGCGGTGCAGTTGCCAACGCCATTCACGCCGCTACGGGCAAGCGATTGTATCGTCAGCCTTTTGTGAAACAAGTGGATGTATTGGGGTGATTTAGTTTACTGATTTTATAAGGTTTATAGAGTTATTCGTGAGAGGAGGGTTTGGGTGGTGTACGAGGAAAATAGGGTAGATTCTTTAAAAGTATTGTTGAGGTACAATCAATTACAGATTTTGAATGTGATTTAATGACTAAAATTCGCTCAAGTTTTCTTACAAAAAGAGAATTTAAAGCTACGAAATCATTAAATCAACTTCTGATATTTCATAAGTAATTAATATTCAATATTACCTCACAAATCGGTTCACCCTATTTTCCTCGTACACCACCAATTAATTAAATTAAGGGAAGACGAAAAAATAATCTACCCGTCTGAATTGTTCTTTTTCTTATATGTTTCACTAAATCTTCCTTACGTAGCTCGGCTATGCGCGTCAAATTTAGCCAAATATATAAAAAAAATAACTTCTTCATTTGGGGTAGATTATTTTCTTCCTCTTCCCTAAAATCAACTGGCAGTTCGACATCACAGCGGCTCGAAGTAAAATGAGCCGACATTATGAAGCCGTCAATGCCGTAAACAAAACATAAATAAACTTTTTGGACAATGTCCTTATCTCTATTAAAAATGAAATATGAAAAACACCTCTCCTTATTGATTTACACATAAACCCAGATTTGAATTTGTACTTCTGTTTATTCTCTATTTTATCTCAACAAAATTCGTATTTTTACGTTCTAATAAAATAGTACAAATTTCAGATCGATTATACATTTTTATTATGAAAAAAACACATATAATAGGATTAATTGCTGTCGCGATGGCTATCGGTGTATTGATGTCAGTATCGAGCGATATGGGGACATATTCCAATTTTCAAACAGCTATGGAGCAGCCCGATAGAAATCATCAAATCGTGGGTTATCTTGCCAAAGATAAACCAATGACTTACGACCCCGAAGTTGATGCCAATTTGTTTTCTTTTTATATGAAGGACAAAAAAGGTACGGAGAAAAAAGTCACTTACATCGGTACTAAGCCGCAAGATTTTGAACGTTCAGAAGAGTTAGTACTTACCGGAACAATGAAAGAAGGTAACTTTGTTGCTACCGATATGTTGATGAAATGTCCATCCAAATATACCGAAGAGGAAATACAACTTCGTGACAATGTTTATACAGAAAATCTATAATATTTAATCACGGTATCAAGCATCCTGAGCAAACCTCATAGACTCTGAAAGTCTATGAGGTTTTTTATTTACAAACATAAAAATTCCAAAAATATCATTTTCTTGCCTTCACTTATTTCCATATTTTAAAAAAAATTGCGTAATTTCGCTGTATTATTTGATATATAATGCTAAATTGAGTAGTAATTTTCGGAATATTTTTAAACCAAACTTGTTACCAAACAATATGAAAATAACACAAGCCTTCCTTGTTGTGCTATGCCTATTTATCACATCAAACATCCAAGCGCAACTTGCTGACTGCCAGTCAGACCGCTATCAACAACAAGTATTCAACAACATTCGCGTGACCAAGGATATTACTTATGGCTCGGCACAAAATGTAATTGGATTTAACCAAAGCCTTGAATTGGATTTTTACGAACCCGAACCTACCGAAGAGTATCTTGGAAAACGTCCACTTGTCGTGATGTTTTTCGGTGGTGCGTATATCTTAGGTAGTAAAGGCGATGCCGATATGGTGGCTTGGTGCGATAGCCTTGCTCACTACGGATATGCCTGTGCATCAGTCGAATACAGATTAGATAATGCTGCGAATTTTGCCTTGCCGGATAGGGGAGTACGTGCTGCGTATCGAGCTATACAAGATGGGCGCGCTGCCATTCGATACTTGCTCGAAGACCCCAATGGTTTTGGCTTCAATATCGACCCCGATCACATTTATACAGGTGGCGAAAGTGCGGGCGCAATTACCGCTATTCACATTGCTTATATGGAAGAATCGGAGCGACCCTCGGAGACTTTTTCAGGTTTTCTTTTGTCAGATCAAGGCTGTATTGACTGTACTGGCAATAACTTTGTACAGCCGTTTTCGATAGCCGGAATTATTGACCTTTGGGGCGCAACGCTTGACTTGAATTTTCTGGATGCAGCGGAAAATGTACCAATGGTCATTATTCATGGCGAAGATGATTTTATAGTACCTTACACTTCGGGGTCAGTATTTAATGTGCCGCTATTTCCTACGGTGTACGGCGCAGTACCGATGGATGCCGAACTGACGGCAAAAGGTATTTGCCATCAATTTTTTTCCTATCCGGGTGAAGGGCACGTTTTCTATGGCTTGCCTTCGGGCGTAGTGACCTTCCCGAATCAATATTGGGAGCCTGTATTTACGCAAGGTCACGAATTTTTATATGATAAAACACTAAAATTCGACTCGCCTGTACCTGCGGGTGAAACGATGGTCTGTCAAGATGCCATAGAAACTTATGAAGTTCCGGCTACGGCAGGAGCAATATACTGCTGGGATATAGTAGGCGGAACGATACTTTCTACCAATAATAACCAAGTTACCGTTCAATGGGGCAATTCTCCGGGCTTTTTAACGCTGACAGAGACCAGCTGCATTGATGTAATTGGCACGCCACAAACGATTGAAGTCTTGCCTTTTAATTGTTGCGCTCCCGTAGATTTGACGATTCGATTTGACGGCTTTCCAAGTCAGAGTAGTTGGGATATTGTAGATTCAGGCGGTAATGTTGTTGCTTCCGGTGGCACTTATGCAGGTACACCCGGCAATAGCACACTTACCGAAAGTCCTTGTTTACTTGATGGATGTTATACCTTAAATTTTTATGATGCCTTAGGCAATGGCTTATGTCCATTCCAAGCCACTGCGTCAAGTGCAGGAACATTTATCACACCGGGTACTTTGATTACGCCGGGTAGCGTGGTAGCAACATTAGGAACAGTTGTCACGCCGGGCTTATGTGGCAATTATACCTTGTCTAATGTCACCGGAACTTTAGCATCAGGTGGCGGTGGTTTTGGAAGTATTCAAAGTAATACTTTTTGTGTAAATGGAGCGGTTACACCGCTTGTTGATAATAACGATTATAATAATACTTATTCTAAAACGAATCAAACAATTTCGCAAGTCAGCATACATCCAAATGTAGCAAGTAATAGAATGATGCTATATTATTCAATTGAAAATGAAGCTGATATACAAATTGATGTCGTTAATATGTCAGGACAAATTGTTCAACAACACATTCGTAGTGCCAATGATGCCCCCCAATTAGAATTGTCTATTAGCGACCTACATACGGGCATTTATTTCGTCCGAATGATAGCTGGCGATATTATTTTCACTGAAAAATTTATTAAAAGGTAAATTTAGTCCATAGTCCGCAGTCGGTAGTCCATAGTTTTTACGTGTACAACACGCTTCATGTCTGCTCTATGGACTATCGACTACGGTCTATGGACTGTTAACAATTCAAACATGAAAAAAATACAAACTCTACTCGCTGTACTGTTCTTACTCATCACACCCAATCTTCACGCACAACCAACAGACTGCGTATCAGACCGATATCAAGCACCGATATTTAGTAATATTCAACGTACCAATGACATTACTTACGGTTCCGCGCAAAACGTATCAGGCAATACGCAAAGCCTTGAACTGGATTTTTACGAACCTGCCCCTGCCGATGAATATCTCGCCAAACGTCCTCTTGTAGTGATGCTTTTTGGTGGTTCATTTCTCGGAGGCGATAAGCAATATGCGGATATGATAGCTTGGTGCGACAGCCTATCACGTTACGGATACGCCTGTGCATCAGTTGAATACAGATTAGATAATGCTTTCAATTTTCTATTTCCCGACCAGCCGGAACGTGCAGCGTATCGCGCCATTCAGGATGGACGCGCTGCCATTCGTTTCTTACTCGAAGACCCCAATGGCTTTGGTTTCAATATTGACCGTGACCATATCTATGTAGGCGGCAATAGTGCAGGTGCGATTACGGCAATTCATATTGCTTATGCCGATGACTCCGAGCGACCTGCGGCAACTTATGCAGCACCAGATCAAGGCTGTGGAGATTGCTCAGGGAATAGTTATGTACAGCCTTTTACAATCGCCGGAGTTATTGACCTTTGGGGTGCGATATTTGACCCTCAAATGATAGATGCTGCTGATAATGTACCGATGGTCGTCGTCCATAGTGATGATGATACCACAGTGCCGTATGATACCGGTCCACCTTTTGGCATAGGAATTTTTCCGACGGTGTATGGCGCAATACCAATGGTTGCCGAAATGACCGCCAAAAATATCTGTCATCAGTTTTATCCATATCAAGGAGTGGGACATTCCTTTTATCTTTCAGGGAATAATATGAATGGGTATTGGCCCGATGTTTTTGATCATGGTCGTAACTTTTTATACGATAAAACGCTCATATTTGATTCGCCTGCACCTGCGGGCGCGTTGACGGCATGTGTTGGTGATACGGAGACGTATAGCGTTCCCGCTAATCCTGATTCGTATTTCTGTTGGAATGTGGTCAACGGTACGGTCGTTTCGATGAATAATGAGCAAATCACCGTACAGTGGAACGCAACAGGTACAGGACAATTGGAATTGATAGAAACTAATTGTATTGACGTTGTTGGCGCAGCACAAACAATTGATGTTGATGTGACCGTATGTAGTTGTGCAAGTATGAATTTAGCGATTCAATTCGATGGATTTCCGGCTCAAACCAGTTGGGAAATAACCGACGATACCAATGGTGCAGTCATGGCTTCGGGTGGTACATACAGTGGCATGTCTGGCAATAGCAGCACCACCGAAAATACTTGTCTGTCAGATGGTTGTTATACCTTGAATGTTTACGATGCTATTGGTAATGGTATGTGTCCGTTCCGCGCTACTGCATCAAGCCTCGGAACGTTTATCACGCCGGGTACTTTGATTACGCAGGGTAGTGTTGTAGCTACTTTGGGAACGGTCGTGTCGCCGGGTTTATGTGGCAATTACAGCCTTACAGATGCCAATGGCAATACCATTGCAACAGGTGGCGGTTCATTTGGCGCATTAGAAGCAAATAGTTTTTGTATCCTAGGTGGTATGGTGCAAAGGCAAGGTAATATGACATTTCCGAATGACTATTCTTCAAAAAATGTTACGGAAAATACATTACAGATTCGCCCAAATCCTGCCCGTGATTATCTTACGATTGATTACTTTATTGAAAAAGAAACAAGCGTACAAATACAAATTATTGACACTAAAGGCAGAGTGGTTCAACATTTAAATGAAGACGCAAACCAGAATGTCGAACTGAATATTAGCAATTTACCAGTTGGTATGTATTTCCTACAACTGGTAGCTGACGATATTTTTATCACAGAAAAATTTATCAAAAAATAACGGAATTGATCATTTAGGTGTTTATTGTTTTTTCATCCCTTACTGGTTCGTGATGTAGAGAAAATTCATGAATTTTCTCTACATCACGAAAAAACACCGCCTTAATATCCTCTGATTCATCAAAGAGCAATCCAAAATACCCTTGCTGATAATGCTTTTCAATATCATTTAAATCGGTATCTGTGCTGTCTTCATCGTGACTCATTCCATATTCATCACGTATCGCATAAACGATTTTTTTAATTTGAGGAATATCCTTATTTGTTGCCGGACGATGTTTAATGTTCATACTCAATAAGTTGAGTTTGAGCTATGTGATTTAATACGTCTTATTTGATGAAACAGGGCGAACGAAAATTATTTTTAGTAATGCGTAATATATTAATTTTTAGACGCTTAAGAAAGCCTACTCGCCTGACATTTTCAAAATGTCCGCCGACTCACGCTTCTCCTTCAATTTAAAAAACATATTACAAAAACGATTTTTCGTTCCCCCTATTAGATGAAATAACATTGACCTTTACAAATTATCTACTTTTTTGACATTTAATTCCAAAATTAACAAGAAAAAACGGACTTTTGCAGACAAGTACGGGCTACATCTGTCTGTCCGAAAGGTAAAATAATTTATGAAAGATAAGCTACAAGAATTACGAGATAAAATCGCCGAAGCCCAACTCGGCGGTGGCGAAGTACGCATAGAAAAACAACATAAAAAAGGTAAACTCACTGCGCGTGAAAGGCTACATTTTTTGATGGACGAAGGTTCTTTTGAAGAAATGGGGATCTTTGTCACGCATCGTACGCACGATTTTGGAATGCAAGACCAACAATATCCCGGTGATGGTGTCGTAACAGGTTATGGTACGATTCATGGGCGATTGGTCTATGTTTTCGCACAAGATTTTACCGTTTTTGGCGGGGCATTATCGGAAACTCATGCCGAAAAAATCTGTAAAATCATGGATCTCGCCATGCAAAACGGCGCACCTGTAATTGGCTTGAATGATTCGGGTGGAGCGCGGATACAAGAAGGTGTGAACTCGCTCGGAGGCTATGCAGATATTTTTTATAGAAATGTGATTTCGTCGGGTGTTGTGCCGCAGATTTCGGCTATCATGGGACCTTGTGCCGGTGGCGCAGTTTATTCGCCTGCCATGACGGATTTTACGATTATGGTGGAGAATACCTCGTATATGTTTGTCACCGGTCCGAATGTCGTCAAAACCGTCACTAATGAAGAAGTCACTTCAGAAGAACTCGGCGGCGCGTCGGCGCACTCGACCAAGTCGGGCGTAACTCACCTTACTGCTGCCAATGATGTAGAGTGCATCCAAAAAATCAAAACATTATTGAGTTATATGCCTCAAAATTGTGAAGAAGAAGCCCCTCGCCTACCCTACGAATCGGGCGATGAAAGTCGCGACGCGCTCACTGCTATCATTCCCGAAAATGCCAATCAGCCCTACGATATGCGCGAAGTTATTGAGGGACTGGCAGATGCAGATTCTTTCTTTGAAATTCATAGTGAATACGCCTCGAATATCGTCGTCGGTTTCATCCGAATAGCAGGTCGTAGTATTGGTGTAGTAGCGAATCAACCTGCTTATCTTGCAGGTGTTTTGGATGTCGAAAGTTCGCGCAAAGGTGCGCGTTTTGTGCGTTTTTGCGATTGTTTTAATATACCACTATTGACACTTGTGGACGTTCCCGGCTTCTTGCCCGGCACCGACCAAGAATGGCGTGGTATCATCGTCAATGGCGCGAAATTGCTCTATGCGTTTAGCGAAGCGACCGTGCCGCGTGTGACCGTCATTACGCGCAAAGCCTACGGTGGTGCTTACGATGTGATGAATTCCAAACATATCCACGCCGACCTCAATTATGCTTGGCCCTCCGCCGAAATTGCTGTGATGGGCGCGAAGGGCGCGAGTGAAATTATTTTCCGAAAAGAAATCGCTGCTGCCGACGACCCTATCGCCAAACTTAATGAAAAGGAAAGCGAATATGCTGAAGCCTTCGCCAATCCTTATCGTGCCGCCCAACGTGGTTTTATTGATGAAGTTATTGACCCGAAAGATACGCGCAAGAAGTTGATTCGTGCTTTTGAAATGCTGGAAAATAAAGTGGTTAATTTGCCGAAAAGGAAGCATGGGAATATTCCTTTGTAAAGTGCAAGCGCAATTTTTATTTGGCTCCGCCAAATATCTACGGTTTATTAGAAAATTGTAGAATTGTGTGATTGTGAAATTGGGTAGTGCCACAGATGTAATGCTGAAACCACGAAGGACACCAAGTACACAAAAGTCGAATGAACGAAGTGAGAAAACTAAGATAGTGTAAGAAATTCATTATTAATTACTTAGTAGTAAGTCAAACTAATTATGATAAGTTCATTTGGCGAAATTTGTCCGATTACTTTGTTGGAGAACATCCAGCGTAGCTACGGCTATGCTGAATAACCTCCGCCTCGTACTCGAAAAAATTTCACTCAAAGCAACATATCATAATTAGATTGACTTACTACTTAGAATATCTATTATAATAACGCAAAATCTTGAGGTATTAGTTCATACGAAGTCTATTTTTTAGAATAAAATATCAATAACCGACGGACATTAAAAATGTCCGTCGGTTATTCTTTATCCTCTCCAACGTTTGCGTTTTCTTTTTTTGTGTTTCTTCTTACCGCCGTTTTTAATTTTTTGATACTCTGCGCGTTGGTATTTGTTGAGCGATCTGACTAACTTCTTTTCTGCTTCGCTTACGATGGCTTTACGTTGTTTGCGAAATTCTTTGCTGTCAGCTTCTTTCAGGTGGATGATTTCGGCGATTTTCTTCTCTTGTGCAAGGTAAACCGCATATACGTTATCGCGCTGACGATGTTCGAGTTGCCATTCTTTGGCAAAACGATTCGCTTTGATACGTGCTTTTTCGGCAGGAGACGACTCCTGCGCCATCAAAGTTAATGATATAAAAAAGGTGAAGGTGATGAACAATATTCTTTTCATATAGATATTTTTCGTAAATAAAAAAGTATTTTGATTTCTACCTTCAAAAATCCCGCCCAAATATATTTTTAAGGTTTTTATTTTATAAAAAAACCGCCATCCTATAAGAGAATGGCGGTGAGTAAATATCGCTTTAATGCGTTTTATTGTTTGACAAATCTCGTAATTTCTTCGCCGAGTTGTTCACTTGAAATGCTGATGATATAATGGTTTGGAGTCCATTCACCACAATTCAATTCAATTAGATTATCACCTCTTTCAAGTTCAATATTTTTATACTCAATTACTCTCCCAGACAAATCATATACAGTCATCATAGCGGATTCTTCCACAGATGAATTGACGTAAAGCACAGCATCTTTGATTGCGGGTTGCGGATAGGCAGTGACAGTGCCGAAGGTCAACAATTTTTGCACTACGATGTCGCTATATGTCACTTTACCACTATACTCCACCATACGAAGTCGATAATAATTCGCACCATTTACGGGTGATTGATGTAGGTATGAATAGGCATTTCGTTCTGATGAATTACCTGTACCGTCTATCGTTTTTAGCGTCGAGAATTCCATGCCATTGGTAGAGTGTTCTACTGCAAAGAAGTCATTGTCAGTTTCCGTTTCGGTTGTCCAATCCAAACGAACACCATTAGTCGTTCGACCTGCTTTGAAAGAAGAAAGTGTTACGGCAAGTGGTACATGTTCTACATCAAAACTAAAAGACGGACTGCCACTATCACCAGCGGTTGTACCATCTCTATTGACGGCTGTACCGGTTGCGTATATTTTCAGGCTTGGTGTAGTACCCGACGTTACACTTGGTTGAAAATCAAATGTAAATGTATTAACATCGCTGATGCCATTGTGTTCGAGATAAGTGTAACCATTCATAGCTGTCGCCATTTTTACATTGTCAGACAAGTTAGAGTAATTGGCATCAATAGGATTGTCGTCTGCATCTAATACAGTGAATTGAAAACCATATCCGCCGGGAACACCAGAGGCTGATACAACTTCAACTTCGAGCGGTGTCGGCGCAGCAGAATTGTATTCTGGCACACTACCATTTGAAGTAACATTGACCATTAAAGTACCAAAAGCTCCAGCAAGATTGTGGCAAGTACCACAGACTTGCCCTGCTTCACCCGGCGCGCCCGTGTAACCTTGTCCAACTGTAGAAGCAGGACCGGTCGAGTATCCTGTAAACAGCAACAACATGGTAATGCTTAAAAAAGAAAAAAAGAAAGTGTAAACTACTCGTAGCTTCATATTGTAAATTTAGATAGATTAAGAAATTAGTGTTTGATGTCGGAAGGGATATATTAATTTTACCTTTAAGGGCAGGTGTAAAATAATTTCGTGCCTGTTCCTAAATAGTAAGTCAAACTAATTATGATAAGTTCATTTGGCGAAATTTGTCCGATTACTTTGTTGGAGAACATCCAGCGTAGCTACGGCTATGCTGAATAACCTCTGCCTCGTACTCGAAAAAATTTCACTCAAAGCAACATATCATAATTAGATTGACTTACTACTAAAGTTATAAATTTTCTTTTAAAAAATGATTATTGACCATATTATTTCCATAACAAATATTGTACATTTGTCATTCAAAATTATTTCTATTTAAAATGTGATTGTGAATGAAGAACTTATACCTAACCGCTCTGATCTTGAGTACCTTTTATTGTGCTTACGCTCAAACCGAACTTACGAATCTTGACCTTGAACAATGGACGACTTCTGAATCGGGTAATTATGAAGAACCTATCGGTTCATGGAAAACCGCTAATTTTGGTGTTGACTTCGATGCAAACGTAACCATAGATCCGGTAGAGAAAGTTACTGATGCTTACTCTGGCGACTATGCCGCCAAAATGGAATCCATCAGTATCATTGGTACTCCTACTGCGGGTGCTTTGTGGACAGGCAATTTTGAGCTTAATTTTTTAGACCCTGCCAGTAGTGCCAAGTTCGGCGTACCTTATGAAGGAAAGCCCGAAGCACTCCAATTTTATTATAAATACTTTCCGGTCAATGGTGACTCTATGGGCGTTTATACGATTTTGAGAAAATGGAATACTGATACGCACCAACAAGATACTATTGCTTATGCCGAAGTTCGTCAGACGGAAACAACATCTGAATATACGTTGTTTTATCTACAATTGGATTATTTTATAAATGATGTACAACCGGATAGTATTGAAATTGCCTTTACTTCAAGTGCAGCCGGATTTGAATATATGCTTCAAGAAGGCAGTGCCTTGTATATAGACGAAGTGAAACTCATCAATACAGTCGGAATCGTAGATGTCTTGTTGCCTGAAGTTACAGTTCATACTTTTCCGAATCCGGCTACAGACAGGCTACAATTTGAATTGGGCGAGGCTATTCCCAATGCCCAACTCTTGATATTTGATTCGATGGGCAGACATATCACCACATTAAAACCAACTACACTAAAAGCCGAACTAAATGTAACCGATTGGAATACAGGTACGTATTACTTTTTATTAAAAAATGAAAAAGGGCAAGACCTGAATAGTGGTAATTTTAATGTGCTTTGAAGTATTGAAGTCTTAAAGTGTTGACGTATTGAAGTGAAATTTACATCAACACTTTAACACTTCAATATTTCAACACTTCAAAAACACAGATTATGAAGTATTTATTAACATTATTATTTGCTTTTACTTGCTTATTCAATGTAAGTTATGCTCAGTTTTCGGGTGGTATCAAATTGGGTTTGACCGCCGGAACACCTATTGGCGCAATGGAAAAAGGAGCTAAAGGACAACCTGGGCTGGGAACTATCGGCGGTATTTTGACAGAATATCGAGTGACTGAAAAATGGGGAATCGGATTTGAGTTGTACTATACTCAAAAAAAATCATCTTTTAACACACCTGCATCCGTAGATGAATACGATTATCTCTATTACCCACCCGGACCAGTGGATTCTATCTGGCTCGTCGCTCAATTTAACGGCGTGGTGGACGGCAGCTTCGACAATCGCTACATCCAAGTGCCGATATTGGGACATTATTATTTTTCTGACCGCTTTAGCCTAATTGCAGGACCTTATTTTGCTTATCTTTTGGGTGGTGATATATCAGGAACTTCTACGGGAGAAGTAACAATACATGTTGGAAAAATAGATGTGGAAAATCAACCTTTTAATGAAAGTCAGCATCTCGAAACACTCGACTACGGACTCGCCACAGGCGCACGTTATAAGACCAATTTCGGAATGATATACGACCTAAGATTGACCACCGGATTGCGTTCTGTTTTCAAAGATACTTATCCGCTCGCCGATGGTGTGGTACGAAATATCTATCTTGAATTTACCGCCGGATATAAATTTGGCATTGGTGGTAGTGGCTGTGATTGTCCTAAATTTTAAGCGAAAGCGGGCAATCACAAAATGTCCTGCGCCGACATCTGATACAATTTATCGCTAAACCGGACGACATTTTGAATTTTTGGCAAGATTTTTCGACTGCTATGGATAACCCTATGAAAACAAGGCAATAAAACAGTATGTTTGCGGTTAATTTAGACATACTCTTTAATAGTCATACGCATAAGTATGTCTAAATCTTTACTAAATTTCAAGAAGAAAAATCAATGAAGAAGATTCTATTATTGTTATTACTATCCGGCATTGTATTAACTGGATGCAACAGAAAATCCGGTAAAACTACCGTCAAGAAAAAACCCAAAACTACCAAAGTCGTCAAAGGTATTCGTTTTGACGAAGGTACTTCTTATTCCAAAATCCTTCAAAGAGCCAAATCACAAAACAAACCCATATTCATTGAATTTTATACCACTTGGTGCGCGCCATGTAAATGGATGCAAAAAGATATATTTGAATTGGACCAAGTCGGCAAATTATTCAACGACAACTTCATCAACCTAAAAGTAGATGCAGAAAAAGGCGAAGGACCGGGACTGGCAGCGCAGTTTGGCGTTATGGGCTTTCCGATGCTCGTCTATCTTGACAGCAATGGCGATGTCGTTGATTCTCAATTGGGTATGACGACGGCAACCGTCGTGATGGACAAAGCTCGTCGCACCATAGCGACCAACAAGGCTTCGAGTGGAGCAGGATCGAGATAATTTGTAAATATTGATTCGCAACTCATAAATGACGAATTTAATGCGATTTTAAAAATCACATTTGCATGAATTGAGTTCTTATATAAATTTATGAGTTGCGAATCAACTCATTACAAATCCACAATAAAAAACGCTACCTTTGCTCCTTGAACAAAAGCTAAAAACTATAATGCCTCGAATTGTAAATAAATTCGAGACAATAAGCCAATATTTTGATGGATCGTATTTTTACAAAAATCATAATTATATTTTGGGTAGCGATGTGTTGTACTGTACAAGGAATTGGACAAGACATACATTATACTCAATTTTATCAAAGTCCGCTCACCCTCAATCCTGCCATGAATGGTCACATCGAAGGCAAATACCGCCTCAATGTGATGTATCGTACTCAATGGACGAACATATCCAATAAGGGAGCTATTTACCAAACTCCTTCTGCTTCATTTGACATTAATCTTGGTGGCAACACCTCTCGAAATTCGTGGGGTATTGGCGCGATGGTCTTCAATGACCAGACCGCAGGTGGCTTGACCAATCTCACTATGCTACTCGGACTTGCTTACCACCTTAATATAGACAGAGCAGAGAGACATTATCTTTCCGGCGGCATCCAAGTGGGTTTTATACAAAAGCGCATTGACCTGAGTAACCTGACTTTTGGCAATCAATTTAATCCTAATTACGAAAATCCGACTAATTCCGATGACAATTATTTTGACCCCAGCATCGACGATAGAGAGGATTTTGACAATGACAAATTCTCCTTCCCCGATATGCGTATCGGTTTGATTTGGAGTTCTTATATTGAAAAAATAGTTATCAAAGCTGGCTTTGCATACATGCACTTGCTCGGCGGAGGTGAGACCTATTATAGTTTTGAAAGTGCCTTGCCTTCACGTCTTGTTTTGCATGGTGACTTCAAAATTCCTTTTGAGGGCGGTCTTTTCATTCGTCCGAATCTGTTGTATATGAATCAAGCCAAAGCCAGTCAGGTCAATATCGGTACACACATCGGTTACACAGTCGGCAATAATTTTGAAGCCTACATAGGCGGAGGTATGAGACTCGGCGATGCTTTTCTCGCTACAGTCGGACTTGATTACAAAGGATTCAAACTTGGAGTAAGTTATGATATGAACACATCATTATTAGATGTTGTCTCCAATCGCGTCGGTGCTTACGAACTTTCATTGACCTATTCAGGGGCTTCTGCCAATCGAGTTAAACCATTGCTTCCGGCAGTGCGATTCTTTTAAATGGGAGTAGCGAGTGGCGAGTATTGAGTAGCGAGGAAGATTATACTTTTGCCTTGGCACTTTCACGTAGCATTTTAAAGGTGAAAAATACTTCATTTGAATAAACATATTTTCAATAATTGTAAATTACTTTTTATAAAAGTATTCACGTCATAACACTTTTACATTTTACATTTATTATTTTACATTTTACATTTTACATTAAACAATCAAATGAACACCCCCTATCAGACTACCCTGTCAATCCATCATACAGTATTAGAATTTGACATGAACAAATATATCATATTCGCGGCGATACTGCTGCTGACTGCATTTTCCTTTCAGCTCTCTGCCCAGCCCGGTAGAAGTAAAAACACGACCGGTAAGCATCTCGTGACAGCTAATGAACTCTTGGCAAAGTCCAGTTATTATAATGCCATTACATACATTGAGCAAGCACTCGTGCAAGACCCCGGCAAGATTACGACCATTTATTTACTGGCAGATACCTATCGTAAAGCACGCGATTATGACAATGCTGCCGACTATTACGGTTTGCTCATTGGCTCTAAAGATCCTTCGGTATTACTCAATTATCCGCTAATACGACTTCATTATGCCGATGCACTCAAACAAAGCGGTGAATACAGCAAAGCCATTGATCAATATGAAATATTTGCACAAAGTTATACTGGCAAAAACGCAAACTTATTTATTAGAAAAGCCGGGATAGAAAAAAAGGGTTGTGAAAAAGCATTAAGAGAAAATGGTCCTATGCCGATTATCAGTGTACGTCCTTTGAATAGCAATGTCAATAGTGGTTACACAGACTACGCTCCAATGCCAATCGGAGATAGTTTGTTGCTCTTTTCATCCATTCGTTCTAAGCAATTGATTAGTACAGAATATAATGATTATTTGCGCTCCAAAATATACGTTGCCGAGCGAGTCAGTACGACACGTTGGCAAAAAGCACGCGCGCTCAAAGGCGTATTTGCAAACACCAAAGAACACGTCGGGCATGGTGCTTACTCGCCTGATGGAAAGCGTTTTTATTACACCCAATGCCCCAGTCAAGAGAATATTCAAGTCAAATGCAAAATATACGTCAGCGAGCGAAAAGAAGGCGCGTGGCAAAGAGGCAAAGCAATTAAAGAAATCAATATTGCCGGATACAAAAGTTCTACTCCGACTACCTCCGTAGATAGTCGCGGTACAGAGCGCGTCTATTTTACCTCCGACAGACCCAACGGAAAAGGCGGACTTGATATTTGGTACGTGAGCAGAAACAAAGACGGCAGTTACACTCCCGCAATCAATTTTGTAGGAGTCAATACGCCTTATGACGAAACGACACCGCATTATGACCAAAAAACCAATGATTTTTACTTTAGCTCTGATGGTTATCAAGGCTATGGTGGTTTCGATATTTATGTCTTGAGCACAGGAGAACGTAGTAAGGTGGAGAATATCGGTAAAACTATCAATTCAAGTGCCGATGACATGTATTTCGTCAAAAGTGCGTCCGGCAAAAATAGTTTTATGGTCTCCAATCGCCCCAGTAATTACAATAAAAACATCAATAGCAGTACTTGTTGCGATAATATATATGTGGTCACTTACGGAGATATTGACCCTGAGCCTGATGTTGAAATTATCGACGAAGATGCGATAGCTGTTACGGGTTTCGTTTATGCCACCACAGATGTATCTACAAAGGAATTGGAAAATGCCCGATTAAAAATATTTGACAATGCCCGTTCAAGCAATCCGCGTTTGTTAGATGGTAAAAATTCGAGTGTAACCGATGGTTTTCGCTTTGAATTAGAACCCAATATGGAGTATCTGATAGAAGTCAGCAAAGACGGGTTCTTGAAAGAAAAGATAGAAATCAGCACAAAAGGTATCCTTAGAAATAAAATATATCGTAAAGATGTTTACCTCATCCAAAAAGGAATCACTATGGAAGGTAAAGTCTATTCACAAGATGATAAAGGCAGTTTATTACCTTATGTCGGAGCTGATATTACGGTATTTAAAAAGGATATAAATGAGGGCGACCAACTTATCCAACAGGTAAATTCTACGTCCGAAGGTTATAAAGTATTTCTTCAATCGGATGGCGAATATAAAGTCATTACAAATGTAGATGACTATCTAACTTCCAGCTATGAAGTCAGCACAAAAGGCATAGAAACTTCCGTTCAAAATAAAAAAGATGTCATTTTGATACCTAAAAAAGAAGGTGGCACTTTCAAAATAGATAATATTTACTACGATACGAATAGTTCTGCACTACGTCCAGATTCTTATACCGCACTCAATGACCTACTCTGGATGCTCGCAGAAAACCCAACCATTACCATAGAAATCGGCGCACATACCGACTCAAAAGGAGATAAAGGATACAATCAAAAACTTTCGCTCGAACGCGCTGAAAGTGTCGTCAATTACCTCACGGCTTCGGGTGTTGCACGCGACCGCCTCATTGCGAAAGGCTACGGAGAGACCATACCGATAGCCACTAACGACAGTGAAGAAAATCGACAACTCAATCGACGTACTGAGTTCAAAATCATAGACTTAGGGAATTAGTTTTTGGGTGATTGGTCAGTTGGTGACTGGTGATTGGTGACTCGTCAATATGAAATTTTGCTCTGCAAAATGTATTAGAAACCAATTACTAAGTTGCTCTAATCACCAGTCACCGTTTACCAGTCACTATCATGAATTATTGCAGCCACTGCGGTCAATCGGTCAGACTTGCGGATATTCCGGGAGATCAGATTCAACGTTATCGCTGCGATGCTTGTGAGGTGGTTCATTATCAAAATCCGAAAATGGTAGTGGGTTGTTTGCCTGTATATGAAGACAAAATTCTGCTCTGCAAACGAGCGATTGAACCGCGAAGCGGTTATTGGAATCTTCCGGCAGGTTATCTTGAAAACGGTGAATCTGCCGAAGAAGGAGCCATGCGTGAAGTGTGGGAGGAAGCCCTCACCAAAGTCGAAATCACAGCCATTCATTCGATTTATAGCATCAAACATATCAATCAAATCTACGTGTTTTTCTTATCTAAATTGACCGTACCGGAATTTGCAGCAGGTGAAGAAAGTCTTGAAGTTCAACTTTTCACGGAAGCTGACATCCCCTGGAAAGAGATGGCTTTTACTTCATCCATTCATGCTTTAAAATGTTATTTTAAAGATAGGCAAGAAGGCGTACATCAAACTCATCGTGGTGTTTTTGAATGGAAAAAATAGAGCAAATCTCCAACTGACTAACAAAACCAACACATTGTAATCATTAGACAATTCATCAGCAATCTCTCAACACCAACTTCGTCCGTTCCGGTCCATTTGAAATCATGGTAATCGGTACATTGAGTTGATTTTCTAAGGCTTGAATGAAGGATTTCGTTTTCGATGGAAAGTCATCAAAATCTGTGACATCATTTATAGAGGTTTGCCAACCTTCATAGCTTTTGTAAACAGGATTGATACTCGCATTATTAAAATCAAAAGGAATAGTATGATGTTCGGTATCATTGATGCGATATGCGGTAGCTGCTTTGACGGTTTCAAAACCATTCATCACATCTATTTTGGTGATAACCAGTTGAGTAACGCCATTGAGCATAATGGTGTATTTGAGTGCCGGAATATCTATCCAACCGCAACGACGCGGACGACCTGTAGTCGCACCAAACTCTTGCCCAACACGTGCCAACTCTTTCCCGTCTTTATCGTGCAGTTCCGTAGGAAATGCACCACTGCCCACGCGCGTACAATACGCCTTTGTGATACCGATAACCTCACCGATACGCTGTGGCGCAACGCCTAAGCCTGTACATACACCCGCTGTAATGGTATTAGAAGAGGTTACGAAAGGATAAGTCCCAAAATCAATATCAAGCATTGAGCCTTGTGCGCCTTCTGCTAAGATTTTCTTGCCAGAGTTAAGTGCGTCATTGATGTAGTATTCACCATCGACGGCAGGTAATTCTTTGAGTGTATTAATGCTTTCAAACCATTGGTTTTCAAGCGTTTCCAAATCAAAATCAATATTAGGATATATCTTTAATAGTTGGAGATGCTTATTGCGTAGTGTATCGTACTTTTTACGAAAATCATCCGTATATACGTCACCTACACGCAAGCCGTTTCGACCTGTTTTATCCATGTAAGTCGGTCCGATACCTTTTAAGGTAGAACCAATTTTTTCTTTGCCTTTGGCAGCTTCAGAAGCAGCATCAAGCAAGCGATGTGTAGGAAGAATAAGGTGTGCTTTTTTTGACACGAGTAAGCGTGATTGGTAGTCCACGTTTGCTTCGCGCAAGCCTGCAAGTTCTTTTTTGAGGATAACGGGATCGACGACTACACCATTGCCGATGAGGTTCATAATACCTTCGCGGAAAATACCGGAAGGAATGATATGTAGTACGAATTTTTGTCCGTCAAATTTGAGGGTATGTCCGGCATTGGGACCGCCTTGAAAACGAGCAACAATATCATAATTGCTGGCAAGGTAATCAACTATTTTACCTTTACCCTCATCGCCCCATTGTAAGCCGAGTATTACATCTATATTCATTTCGTAAGTTTTGAAAGTGAGTTAATTTGTGACACGGATTTACACCGCGCAAATTTCAAAACACGAATTTACGGATAATAAACGACTAAATAGAGTTCAAGAATTAAATATAAATTCAAGAACACGAATCAAGTATATTATGTTAATTTTGATTCAAAAACATTCTACGGGCATCCTCTACCGAATTGGCGGTCGTAAACACGTGTTTGAGTTTGGTCAACACGAGTAATTTCGACGCATCTTCACTTACATTGGTAATTACAGTGTCTCCACCGGCATTACGTGATTTGGTCAATACGGAAATGAGAAAATTGAGTCCTGCGCTGTTTAGGAATCTTAATTTAGATAAGTCAATAACGAAGCGGTTTGCGCCATTTTCGATAATATGTGCTACTTTTTGGAGAATTTGTCGGTTCTCAAACTCACTGATTAGATTGTCAACGGCAAGTATTTGTACTTCTTGCTGTTCTTGGATTGAATAAGTCATAACGTTTCCTTTGTATTTGATACATAAAATATTTTAAGGTTGTTGCCTTTTGAATATATTGAGGTTGTTTATTTTTTGCCTTTCACCTTTATAGACGTTGAAAATTCTAAAAGGGTTGGTTATCGGTATGAATTTTGTGGTATTTTTTATGTCATACCAAATAAAATAAGCATTTAAATGGTATTCAATGATAGAATAGCCTTTATATTTCTATCATTCAACAGGATAAAAGTAAAAAAGGCAATGCAGTTTTCCAAACAACATTGCCTTTTTCTTATAGAAAATCACAAAAACTTACTCCTCCATTCTGTCAGTCAATGTCTTTTAACAAATCGCGTAATTCTTTTTCCTGTATTTCGCTGTCTGTCCTTTTTTTGTTTTGCCACCACATAAATATCAGAGCCATTACTATTATATAAGGCGTTAATAATAAATACAAAATACCTGTATTTAAACCATTCGCTTCATTGCCCGACTCTACGGCTGCTTTACACATGGCACATTGGGCATCTATTGTATTTGTCACAAATAACGTGACAAATATCATAACTACGATTCTCAATATAAACGTTTTGTGACACATCAATATCATTTTAAATTAAATTTCAACACATTAATTTTTTATAAATAATAGTCAACTAATATAATATGGAGCAATCATCAAATAGCAAATCACTCCCGTTACGGCTACGTATAGCCACAGTGGAAACGTCCATTTGGCGATTTTCCGGTGGCGTTCATCTTGCCGCGTAAAACCTCGTATAAAGGTAAATAACACGAAAGGAATGACTACCGCAGAGAGAATTATGTGACTAATTAATAAAACGTAATATATACTTCTTATTGTTCCCTGACCTCCATAACTCGTTGGTTGTGTGGAAGAATGATATAATACGTAAGACAATAAAAATATTACCGAAAGTCCCATCGCAATGTATATCATGCGCTGATGAAGGACAATTTTGCGTTGTTTTATGAAATAAACCGCCAATATGAGTACTATCGCCGTGACAGCATTAATGGTCGCATAAAAAGGCGGTAAAATGTACGGGTCGAAGGGCAAAGTTAGTTTAGGCATACGCGGATTCATCAAAACCGCAACGAGCAAAGGCACTGCAATCGACAAGGCTATTGCTACTCTATTCATGCGTTTGATTTGGGCTTGGGTATATTTTTGTTGACTCATTTTAATACTCTATTCTTTATTTGAACTTGCGCTTGACACTTGAAATTGCGCTTCATTATTTCTCTTTTGTTCGTTTAAAACCTATTTCGGCTTTTTTGTCTTTGGGCAACATCAGCGCGACGTGACGTACAAGGACATCCTCAAATTTATCATTATTTTCATCATAATAACCTCTTATTTTTAGGTCTTTGCCTATGATTAAGATATTGTTTTTATCATTTGGAGAAAGGCGATACATGGAGAGAAGTTCTGATAGTTCGGCTTCATTCTTTATAGTAATAAAATGCCAATTAGATTTCGTTTTATCAATTTCAATATTATATTTTTTTAAAATACTTTTATAATCAAAATCAGTATTCGGCAAATACGAAATCAGGTGTACGTCTTTATCTTTGAATTGTTGAGTGATTTGATGCAATAATTTTAAGGAGTTTTCATCATCCGAAAAGAAATGAACAACGTGAGGACTACCACTGACCAATTTTGAATTGATGGTATCGCCTTGATTGGAAAGATATGAAAAAGCAGGTAGCTCGCCTTTCGGTTCGAGCATCTTCAAGTTTTCCAATTGAAAATTAAACCCCTTTTTTAAATAATAAAACGACCCCAGAGGAAGTACAATAAGTAAGAATCCCAAAGCGGTGTATTGTATGATTTTTTTCATGTATCAAATTTCAAATAAAACAAGGCAAAGCCTTGTTTGTTCGCTTAGTGAAAGAAACAAAATAACTTCGACAGTTATGCTTGTTCTTTTCCCTTCTAAAAAACACAAAAAAGTAGTTCCGTAGCCCTGCTATGCAACGATTTTTTGAATTCTTTAGAAGAAAAAATTACGGCGCATAACTGTCGAATTTATTTAATTTCTTTCACTTATTTGTGGTCAATAATGGATTGGCAACAAAAGTACAACGAATATCCAAATTTCAATGAAATCAGACGAAGTATATGTGAGATGGAATTTGTTTTTTGGTTTTTGGAATTTGACTATTGAATTGCTCCGCGTTTGCCCAATTCAATGACTTGTAGTTGGTCTATTGTTGAGCCGTCAATGGTAAATCGAATGAGTGTTTTGACTTGATGGAAACCCTGAATGCCACAAGCACCGGGATTGATGTGTAGCAAATTAAGTTTTTTGTCAGGCATGACTTTTAAGATGTGAGAATGTCCGGTGATAAAAAGACGAGGTGGATTGGCGCGAATTTCGTCTCGCACACGTTTGTTGTATCTGCCCGGATAACCGCCAATGTGCGTCATCCAAACATCAACTCCTTCGCAATGAAATCGCAAATCCAATGGGTATCTTTGTCGCAGAGCAGCTCCGTCGATATTACCATAAACGGCTTTGAAGGGTTTAAAATTTTCCAGTTGGTCTGCCAGTTTAATCGTACCAATATCTCCAACATGCCATATCTCATCACATTCTTCAAAATACTCAAACACCTTCTCATCAAGATGCCCATGTGTGTCCGAGAGTAGTCCTATTCTTTTCATAAATTTAAGTTAGGTATCAAGTAGTTGGTATCAGGTATCAAGACTGTTCCGTCCTGATACTTGATACCTGTATCTCAATATACCTTTCTCCGAAAAATCTGCGCAATATCAGCCAATAAAAGCAAGACGACACCTGCAATAGAGACGATGACGACGCTTTGAATCACATCCGGCGCATTGCTTCTTTTGATATAAATACCCAATAAAGCCCAAGCCACAGTGAGTCCATAAAAAACATCACGTCGATTGAAAATCATGGTCAAACCAATGCCGATACTGACTATAATAACGATAACCGCCCAAGGAGCTTCGCCTATACCTAAGCCCCCGACTCCCGCATTGACGAGCAAGGCAGTAATATTGGCGATAGTGGCTACTGTAATCCAGCCGAGATAGATACTAAAAGGTAGGTGTGTTAAGTATTTTTCGGTATTACTCACGCTCGAAATGCCGATTTTCTGTCGTTGATATATCGCAATTAATGAGGCAAGAATCACCAACATTAGCACCAGTGAAAGCGGTAGAATTTCGTAATGCCATGCAAATATCCATGACATATTGGCTAAGCAGGAAACGAAAAACCAATAGCCTATTTTATCCAGAAAAGTATCGGTAGTCAGGTTTCGATTTTGTAAGGTATAAACCAAGCTATAAACTACGAAAATTCCTAACAAAAGGAAAATCACTCCCCAGATGGAAAAGGTCAAACCCGCAGGAACAAATAGGTTGGGGTATTGGTCTGAAAGCTCTCCCGTGTTCTTTCCACCTATGGGTATAGCATTAGCTAAGAAGTTGACAACCAGTACACCTACGTAGCCGATAATATTTAAAATGGCAAGCGTGAGTCTTGTTTTATGATTAGACATAGACGTAATATTAATGGATTTCAGTTATGAAAAAATGATTTTTTTATTGATTGACTAGTTGCGGATTGCCCATCAATCCTGCGCGGTAATTTTGATAACATTGTTTGATTTGTGCTTCGTTATTCATCACAAATGGTCCGTAAGAATAGACTTCCTCATTGAGCGGTTGACCGCCAAGTACCAAAAATTCTGCATCGCACTCTGCATATAAATTAATAAGGCTCTCCCCTCTTTGATAAAGCACAACTTGATTATCTTTGAGCTGACGACCACCTTCGAGTTCGAGCGTACCCTTTATTACATAAATAAAAGCATTATGCGTCGGGTCAGTCGGGATGTCCAGTCGTGTATCGTCGTTCATTTTTATATGATAATAAAAAGCAGGTGAGCGCAATTCTATCTTAGATTTGGCTTCCGACAATTCGCCGAGTACTACTTTTATATGATAATCTTCGGTCTCTATCACGTCCATCTGTTCTTCGCGATGTACGCTTGTCGTCGGGTCGTCAAATTTGTATTTTGAAGGTGTATTCAGCCAAATCTGAAAGCCATGATATAAGCCGCCGTCATTATATAATTTTTGTCCGGATTCTTCCATGTGTATCGCGCCTTTCCCTGAACTGAACATCATAAAATCGCCCTTGCCAATCTGAAAATCATAATCCAAACTATCTTTGTGATGCCCCGTTCCTTCCAAAAAATAAGTCGTAGGGGTCACGCCCGCATGTGGATGTGCATCCACGCGAAGTGGGTCGCTACCGGCTTTCACTGTCACCGGTCCAAATTCATCAAAAAGTACATAAGGCGACACATAGTCAAGGTGATTGCCGGCAAAGGCACGCAATACAGGAAGTGTTCCGACATTGACCTTGTCCGCAGTCAAAATCTGGAAGATTTTGCGCTTCGTATTTTCGTGGTACATACCCGAATTTGCTACCGACAGAGGATTATTTACGGCAGTCAAACCTACTATGGCAGAGCTTTTTATAAATTCTCGTCTTTTCATATCTTTTTTCATTTGAACGAACTATTTGCAAAAAAGAGAGGTTGGAAATGTCCGGTAGAGAAACGAGACATTTGGCTTATATTATTTACTTTCTTTCTAACATAAAAGTTGTTTTTTTGTTTTAAAGGCGTATTATAAACTATTGACAGTTAAAGTCTTATTTCATTAATATCATTTTTTGCGTTTTGACATAACTATGTGCTTGTATAGTGTAATAGTATATGCCGGATGCATAAATACTACCATCAAAATTGACTTTGTATGTACCTGCATTTTTTTCTTCACTATCGACTAGCATTTCGATTTGTCTGCCCATAACATCTGACACAAACAAAGTGACAGAATCAGCGTTTTTCAGAGTGAACTCTATTGTACTGTTTCGAGTAAAGGGATTAGGAAAGTTTTTTATAGTTATTTGCTTCATGTTTTGTGTTGCTTTCTCTTCATTGTTTGGTTTATTTTCAACATCACATATATCCGTAAATTCATTTATGTCTGTAGAATATATACCCCGTCCGTGAGTAGCAGCATATAGTCTGCCTTCGTATTGGTTGATTTCCAAATCAAAAATAAGGCAAGGTGGCATGCCTTTATTGAAACATTCCCATCCGGCAGAAGGGTTATTCAAGTCATATTTATATACTCCTACATCTGTACCACAATACATGATATTGGCTGTCTCATCTCTGACTATGGTATTGGCAGGGATAGGCGGTAAACCGTTATTGTATGAAAGGTCTGTGAGTACACAATCGTTGGTTGTGCAGTCAATATCGGCTATTCGTCTTCTTGCATTACTATGATTAGGCACAGGCGGGACATAATCAAAAGAGGCGAAAGCCACCCAAAAGCGATTTGAATCAGTCGGATGTACCAATATTTTTTTGAGATTATGAGGAAAAGTAGAGTTTCCTGATACTGTCAGTTGAGTCCAAGTCAGCCCGCCATCAACAGACCTGAGTACGCGATTGTTTTGAGCCAGATAAATAACGTTGGGACTTGACGGGGAGATACCAAAACAAGTAATAGGAGTGCCACTAAAATCTGCGCTACAATTCGGAAACGGATTTAAATTACTGTCATATCTCCTAAAGATAAATTTATTGGCTACAAAAAGTATATTAGGGTCGGTGGGGTGTTGTTCCATAAAAAAGTTTCTAAATGTCTCTGTGGGAAAAGTGGAAGTACATGTATTGTTTGGATCTTGTCTGGGTATATATTTGCTTAAATTATAACTTAATCCTCCATTTATAGATTTATTTAATGTTGGATTAGACCTGGCATAAATAACATCAGAATTACTCCAATCTATGAGGGTCGAACCGCCGTCACCTGCCAAAACCTCTTTCCATTTTGGGGTGCTATCGGCATCATATATAAAGGTTCCGTTATCTTGAGTACCTCCCGCCCAAAATCCACTTTTATCGTTGGGAACGTCCATATCAAAAAACTCGGTGATGCACAGTTCGTTTGCTGATATTATTCCATCAGTATTATTAATATCAATCCAATCGTTGTCAGCGTTTATAATGATATCCGGAGTACTTTTAGTAATACTTATTCCACCGTCAGTTCCTATAATCATCTTGTCTCCCACTCCATTATCTTCGGATGCTACGATATGTATTCCCCTGACATCTGCATGATTGACGGTATTGACATCTGTATGGTAGCCCGTAATGGTCGATAAGGTCTCCGTTGAGTTTGGATTAGAGCTTAGAGCATTGGTCAATTTTGTCATTTGGGTGCCTCCAAAATACATAATATTAGCATCCGCATTATTGACTTCGAAGGCGGGGAAGGTATTGCCGGACCCCTGATTATTGAGTCCATCGAAGTTGAGTCTTTTCAATATTTGCCACGTATCATCAATGTAATTGTATTGGTAGAGCGACCTTTCCGATGAGTGATCGTCATCATAAAGCACAAAAAGGGACTCATCTTGGGCAGCAGAAGTGGTAATAAATACTCTGCGAATATCAGATGTGGCGTTCAAGTTTGGTAGTGACAATTCCGTCCATGTATTTCCACCGTCGGTAGTCATCTTCAATATGGGCAAGACGTTGCAACTGCCTTCGTCATAATCATTGTACATTGAAGTAAATATCACATCGGGGTTTTCTGGTAGCATTTCTGCTTCTACAATATTGTAAAGATTCGGAAGTGTGGACAAGGTGATACATTCTGGCGAGGTGTATTCTCTGTCAGAAAGTACTGATGTCCACGTATCGCCTCCGTCTAAGGTACGGTAAAGCGCATTTGAACCGGAAGCAAAAATAATATCGGGCTTGTACGGGTTCATTTCTAAGTCGTGTATTGCTTCTCCAAACACAGCGTCCCAAGTTAGTCCGGTAAAATCAAATGAAGCACCTGCATCGGTTGATTTTAATACGCCGATTCCCCACCTATGCTTAGAACCTGTCGCTATGTATATGGTGTTAGGGTCTGTTGGATGTCCGACTATATCAGTAATTCCAAGATAAGGAACTTGCAAATAATCAGTCAAGCACGACCATGTTGCTCCTTTATCTTCTGTTTTCCAAAGTCCGGCTGCATGGGTTCCGGCATAGATGACATCTGGAAATTGCGTCGGATGAGCATATACACTCAATACCCGACCTGACCGTTGATAATCAACAAAAGGTCCGCTTAATTCCCAATTGCCTCCACCAGTTTGGCAAAATGACTCTGTGGATGAGATGTTTTTTTCTTGTCTTTTTTTGACCAATTGTCCCATTACATGGAGGTAGGTTTGGTCGCTGCCCTTTGCGTCCATTCTCGGATTCCAAAAAATATCCCATCTGCCATATTCTTTTAAAAAATATTTTGAGGGATTAGATGCAGTATCAAGATAATTATCTGCTTGCTGTATAATTTTATCATAAGATAATGTTCCGGTAAGCATATCGGATAATAAATCCGATTCTATATTTTTCTTTTGTCCATAAATGTTGAACGATAAAAAAAGTATTAATGCATTTAAGGTATATCTCATATTAGATTGTTTATTTCTTTTTCAATAAAAGGGCAAGGATACGCGGAATATTTGTTCTATCATTATTATCAAAATACTCATTAATATATATAACCTCTAACGAATACTTTATTGCTAATTGTGTAAAATCAGAAATATGATGGGTATAACATTCTAAAACCTCCATTCCCTTTTCGGTTTCAAATCGGGCTTTTGAACCTGCGTATTGTTTGAAAGGATGAAATTCGCCGATGTAGATGTAACCGCCTTTTATCGTAGCTTTTGCTACCTTTTCAAATATTATATCCAAATCCTGAATATGCTCCAAAACAAGACCAAACGTCACCAAATCATACGGTCGATTCACAAAATGCCAATCTTCCAGAATATCCGCCTGAATGAAATCGACATTCGATGAAGTGATTTTTTCTTTTGCTTTTGACAACATTTTTTCGGAAAAATCAACGGCGGTGATGTGTGAAGCCTTTTTCATTAACCAAGCCGTATTTTTACCTGTTCCGCAGCCTATTTCAAGGCAGTTTTTTACCTTGAGAGACTGCAAAATCTCTTTTAATGCAATGGCTTCAAGGTCTCTCGTTTTATTGTCATTGGTATCATAAACGATAGACCAATGATCGTAGGCTTCTTGTACATTCATAGGTGCAAGATAGGCAATGTGGTCAAAAAAACAGGGTATTCCATAAAGAAATACCCTGTAGTAAACAACCTCGCTCATCCCCAAATTAGGGTGAAGCGTAATAGTCCAAAAAATATACTAGGATAAGCAATGTACTAAGTACACTGTTTCACAAATTTATTTACTTTTTTGAGTATTTCTTTTAAAATGACTCTTCACCAAAAAATCCTTAAATACAGTGAGTATTCGCGTCATTTTTGATTCGATTCATTTCAAAATAAACGTCAAAAAATGTAAATAAATTTATAAAACAGTGTACTAAGTAGTAAGTCAAACTAATTATGATAAGTTGATGTTTAGAGGTTAACTTATCATAATTATGAATAAAAAATATATAGTCACGCTTACAGAAACTGAGATAGAAATGTTAAAAGAGTTGATTTCTACACGAAGTTCAAAGAGTAGCGTCGTTCTTAATGCTCAAATTTTATTAGCGGCAAATGCAGATAAAGAAAATTTGACGGACATAGTAATAGCCCAAAGATACCATGTAAAGCCATTACGAGTACAGCGTGTTCGACAAAAATTTGTTTTACACGGATTGCCAATAGCTTTAAATGGTTTAAAACGTGGTCCTCAAAAAAGTCGTCTTAAAATAGACGGGGATGTAGAGGCACATATCGTCCAATTAGCTTGTAGTGAAGTGCCAGATGGCTACAATAAATGGACTTTACGTCTACTGGCAGATAAAGCCGTAGAACTTGAGGTCATTTCAACAATCTCGCACGAATCAGTTCGTCAAGTTTTAAAAAAACGAAACGAAACCTTGGAAATATGAAATGTGGGTAATTCCTCCCGAACAAAACGCAGAATTTGTGTGTCAAATGGAGCAGGTGTTAGACGTTTACAAACGCCCTTTTGACCCTAAAAACCCTGTAGTTTGCTTAGACGAATCGCCTAAACAACTCGTGAGTGAAACCCGTAAACCCATTATAACTTCTGATGATCGAACGCTCTACGATTACGAATACAAAACAGAAGGAGCAGCAGAAGTCTATATGTGTTTTGAGCCATTAGCAGGCAAACGTTACATAACCGTAACGGATGACCATACGATGGTGCAATGGGCAAAAATTGTATCAGATTTAGTGCTTAACAAGTATCCGTATGCTGAAAAAATAACACTTGTTCAAGATAACTTATCTGCTCATAAGCCTTTTACAATGTATAAAATATTTGAACCACAGAAGGCACGTGAAATTTTGAACAAACTTGAATTCGTTTTTACGCCAAAACACGGTAGTTGGCTAAATATAGCTGAAATTGAAATTGGTGTTTTGAAAAGACAAGGACTCAAAAACAGAGTTGCCTCTAAAGAGGCACTCATTGACCAAGTTCAAAAATTTCAACAGCAGCGAAATGACCAAGTTAAAAATGTTAACTGGCAATTTACAACGGATGATGCAAGAGTAAAACTCAAACGACTTTATCCGATTATTGAGTAAGTCAACTTATCATAATTAACTTGACTTACTACTAAGCGTTGCTCAGCTTGTTCCACAAATTGGCGACCACAATCATTACATTGATGATTCTGTTTGCTATTTTAAATGTAATCATTTTTCTTTATCTTTGAGCTACAACATTTAGGGCAATTTATTTTTGTTTATGAATATGCAAATTTATGAATTGTCCTTTTATTTTCAAAATAGCATTATTTCAAACACACTACCGAAGAAAGTTTCACCGATATGCAGCAAGCCCGAAAGTAATGCCGCGAACACCAAACGAATCTTAACCTCAGTATAACCCGGCACACCGCCGTCGAGCTTTTCCTGTCGTTCAGCTTCTTGTAATTGGCGGAGGTCTTTTTGTAATCTTTTCTTGTTGGCAGTGGTGATTTGATGATTGATTTTGCCGATTTGGTGAGTGGTCGTGGTGCCTAAATTGCTGTGTACTGTTGCGAGCAAACTACTGTACGCACTATGGATTTGATGGATATACGGCAAGAGGCTCTTTTCGCTCTTATCCGGTTTGCCGAGTTCAGCAAAACGCCCTGCGGTGGTGCGGGCGTTTGCCAATATCGTTTGGTGTGCGCGAGTGAGTTGTGGCAACAGCATAAGGATGACAGAAGGCTGTCCTTAATATGCTGTGGTTGCCTGATTACTTCTGTTGGGGGTATCGTTGCATAGTTGGAAAAGATTGTCTAATCTCTCACAAAAGTTTCTAACTGATAAACTTTAGGTTTAACAGCATCAACTAATCGTCTGCATCGTTCTCTGAATATACCGAGGTCTCTTTCCTCTGTATCTAAAGTAGTTTTTATCTCTCCAATCATCAACAAAGTCTGTTGATTTTTTGCCGACATAGTTGTAATTTTTTCTCTTTCTGAAGCAAGTTCATTGTTAACTGAAGCGATTTGTCCATTCAAATCTTCTATTTCATCATCTTTATTTTCTATTTGTTCTTCTAAACCTGCAACTTCTTCTTCGTGGGCTTCTTCTGTTTCTGCTGCTGCGGTTTCGTTATTATCACTTATTTTTTCTAATAGTTCTTCGTTATCATCTTCTGCCTCAACATTATTACTTCTCAACTCATCTATCTTCCCCTCATTTTCAGCTAAAATTGCGTATATTTTATCTATTTTGTCTCTGTTATCTTCAAGTTTTTTACTGATTTTTATGTCTTGTATTTTTTCGTATAGTCTTTTGATTTTAAGTTCTGTCTTATCTATCTCACCTTTTTTACTTCCCCTATTTTCAAATTCTTGCTTGTCTATAGTAACTAATTCTTTTGTAAGTGTAGCAACACTGTCTATATAAAATATCATTTTTTCTAAAGCATCATTATCCACTTTTAGTTGCTGAAAAGTTGATTCATTGCCAGTATCTTCATTTCCATCAGGAATAGGATTTTTCACATTATTTCGAATAATAAAAACAAGCAGCGGAATAGTACAAAGATAGAGTATTGCAGCTTTGAAAAAGGCAATGAGTCTTTGATTTCGATTATTAATTTGTCCTATGGTTGCCATAATTGAGTAGATTATTTATTGCGAATTTCCGTTATCCTGTTGTCCTTTTTTCTTCTTCAGGCGTTACGTCAAAAACAGTTATAGTTTCTTCCACATATTTTGTCCATCCGAAATTCTTTACGGGTAGTCCGGTTTTAGCATCATATAACTTATGTAAAAACTCTAAAAATTGATGAATTACCTGAACCGCTTTATCTATTCTCTCATGTGCATATTTGAATTCTATCAGGTCGATTACGGATTGAATATCATTGATTTGCAGTGATTCTTTGAGGTAATTTTGGAGAGAGTTTTGAGCAATATTACCTCCCAGACTGTCTAAACGAATTTTTATGCGCCAAGCTAATTGTTGAAAAGCAGTTAGGGTAAAGATGAAAGGTTGTTCCCTGAGAAGAACGAAGGAAGGAATCATGTCAATGACTTTTTCCAAGATAGATGTTGTCAAAGCAGCACCTGCATCTGCAAGTATTTTATTTTTAGGATTGCGTACTTTTTCTATGTTCTTGAGCGTATTATTTAAATTATTTAAAAGCCGGACGCTTAATCCGTTTTTCCATTCGGTAAATTTATCAAGCAGGTTATTCGAGGCATTCACTGACATACAAGGAGGAATATATTGTTCGTCTTCTTCTACCCCGTCGTCTGTTTTTGTGAGCCGACCTATGACCAGTTGAGCATTGCCATCCATCATTTGACGTGATATTTCCTGATAATTGCAAATGCTCAAATAGGTGTTGGGTATGGTATAGGGTTGCCTTGGCGGGTTTTCGCCGGATAGGTTTTCGCCATAGCGCTTTCTGTTATAAATATCTATATTGACAACGACGTAAAGAGCCTGTTCATCGCTGTTTTTTAATCGTTCAAATATAGATGTTTTGTCAATTCTGTATTCGTCTAAATGTTGTTGTTGTGGTTCAATGGCAATTACAGCACCTCCGGAAGTGACGGCGTGGCAGGTCAGTAGGTTCAAAACTATTTGATCAGATTGGTCTAATTTAAAAAATAAGTCACAGGAAGATGTTGTGCCTTGTTGAGGAATTAAGCCGTAGTTGTAGGATGTTTGATATACACCGATGTGATCAAGGAGTTCGTTGCGTATAGCATATTCCATGCCTTGAAAGTGGCTTTTGCTCACTTTCATACCGTCTTGCCAATTGATATGTAGCTTTTTCATTTATTCTTGGTTTGTCCCGTTTGAATGACTTATCTCTCGGTAATAATGATTTCGTCGTCGTCGCTGATTGAGGGAGTTGTTGCGATATTTATATCGGGTTCGGTAGATTTATATTCCTCGCCCATTGGTACTCTCCTTGCTTCTACAAAACCTCCTTCTTTTATTTGACTGAACGCATTTTTGTAAGGGTCAATAATAAATTGCCGTCCGCGTTTTGTTGTTCGTACATAAAAAATCCAGCCTATAGTTTGGTGTTGTTCGTTTTTATTTAAATTGGTAATTGGGTAATCATCTCCCTCATTATAATCTGCTACAAAATTTTGGAAGAAATCTCCAAAGATAGCATCTCTGGGCATTCTTGCTCTGTGGTCACTGATTTTTCCTGCCGGAAAATTCTCTGAGCGTGTAAATATATCCAGATACACAAATACCACATTATCGTCACTCAAATTCAGCTTTCGTGCATCCGTATCAGGAAATTTCCAAGCTACATATCTTTTTAGAGGGATTTGTAAAATAAAATCATAGAGTCGCAAAAATAAATATGGAATGGGTATCCAAAGAACCGCCCGAACCATTTTGCCGTGAAGTCCTAATTTGAAATCAAATACTTTCTCTAAGCCCCATACCCACAATCCTGAATGAAAGCCCAATGCCACCGCGAGTGTTACAGCTAAAGTCAGTACTGTTTCGGGCAAGAATGAGGTGCGCTCCGGCCATTCATAATAATTGAACAACAACCAAACATGAAAGACACCAAAAGTGAACATACCGAGCTGGGTCAACCAAAATCCAACTCCGGCGTTTTGAGTATAAAAAATACCGATGAGTCCGAATACAAAAAATAATACCGCAGTAATCAAGAGGTATAACAAAATGCCTTTCCGTCCAAACTTTCTGTCTTTGTTTTGAATGATAAACAAAGCTATCGTCGCAATCAATACGCCGACGGCAAGTAGTACCAATGTTATGATTTTTGTACTCATTATCAAATGAATGTAGTGTATCCGAGAATATCGTTACAGTTTTTTGTATCGGTATCTATATGTTCAAATTCAAATGTTCTCTCTTGCTTTATCACATCTAATTTCAAGTCTTTATCTGCATCAATCGGCAAAAAGAAACGCTGCAAAATATTTAATAATTTATGTTGATTGCGTCCGGGTAAATACTTCAAAGTTTCCTCTGCGCTCAAATCCATAATTTTGATGCGTAGTCCGGTTATCCAATCTTCAAATGTTTGACCGAGTACGAGTGTTTCACCCAAAAAAAAACTGCCCAGTGTCTGTACATTGCTTTGGGCAACATGGCTTGTGTTGCTTTCTACGATTTCTATGTGGACATTATCTCCGAGTATTAAGGAAAATACCGTATTTAATTCCTCCAATCTACCTTTATAGCGAAAAGTATATGGCAGAAAAAATAGCAAGGCAATGATTTTTTTATTGTCTATGCCATCAACATTCAATTCCCAAAGTTCCTTTGCAAAGGCAGCTGTTTCTCGTTCATTTCTAAAGCCGGATAATACGGCACGTTCCTGCAGTTCTAAAAAAATCCTTTGGTTATAAAATTCCTGCTCAATAGGCGCAAAGAAATCTCTGGCGGCTTGTTTTTCTTTCTGTTCAATTTCAACGCCTTGTTTAGCTTGTTCGAGCGTTGAGCGTTTTTGTTCTTTTCTTAAATCGTGAAAAATTCCTTTCGGCAAACTGTCATATATCCCCTCGCGCCATATCGAAAAAACAAAACTTTTAAAGACATTGAGTTTTTCATCCTTATCAAGATTTATCTCATTAATGTCCTTACGATACCCTCTGCGAAACAAACCCAATGTTTTTACCTTTTTTTCATTGAGTTTAATTTGCTTATTATCAATAAGTTCCGATAGTAGTGCTTCTACCTTGATGTCATTATTCAGGTGAGCTATTTTTTCCAGCAAATTTTCATATTCTTCAAGTCTCATTTGCGTCACCTGTTTTTTAATTTACAAAAACTTCAATGGGTAAGTAAGAAGCCGACTTTTCATTGAGTTCTACCGTTAATTTTTCAGTCAGATAAGTCATATATTGGGGATTGTTGTCATTTTTGAGTGTGATAAATACATTCAGCGTTCGAATAAAACCTTCTCTTTTGCCCTGCCCAATTTTCGCTCCTTTCTCAATGCGCCAGTCGCGAATATTTTCACCTTCCACCTGATAACAATAAAATCTAATATCTTCTTCCGTAACGATTTTATCTTTTACAGTCAATGCAGAACGGAACAAACTCAAATGGTCTTTTTCCAAAGCCCCATCTTCTCCACCAACGGATGTCGTCATTAATTTCAATCCTTTATCATCGTAGCCACCTCTTGAAGAATCTATTGTAGTGAGTGCTTCGCCAAGTGGAATATTTTTCGCTGCCACTCCTTTCGTTGACCAAAAACGCACGACGACATATTCTTTTTTAGCCGGAGGAAATGCAATGAAAATTTTATGTTCCATGACACTTTCACGACGGGTTTCATTCATCTTTCCTCGAATATCATTGACAGATTTTTGTATGTCTTTAAGGTTTCGTATAATGATATTGCTGCCACCCAATGCATTGTATATAGAAGTTTCTTCCCGAATGACTTGAAGGACATTCTCCATATATTCCATGGAAGCCCTTTTGTCAAAACGGTGTACACCTTGTTTGCGTAGGGCATATATTTTTGATTCCTTATTCTTATTGTCTCCTTTGACGAACTGCGAAAAAGGTTTTTCGATATAATACTTTTCCGAGTCAGACGACTTGACATCTTCAATGCCGTAAAAATCTTCGCCTTTGACATTCAATACAAACATATTAAATGCCTCGTTGAGCGAAAAGGGGTGTGGTTTGTGAAAACGCCTGTTGACCACCGGAAAGCAATTAATTTGACCGATTAATTTGTACAAGGTATCTGTCAATTTTTTTTCTGAAGAAAATGAAGCGTGGGAAAAATCCGTTTTTATCCAAAGAATGTCCTTTTTTAGCTCGCTTTCCAAATTTTCTACACCAAAACAATCTACTAATTCTTTAGGATATAATTGCAGTTTTAAATCACTGAATTGTTTGTTTTCGGGTAATGTTACGGTTACAAATTTGTGATTATAATAAGCGTTAATTTCAGATTCATGTTGGCGAATAAGATGAAATTCAGCAAACTTTTCGAAATTACCGTCACTTTCTGCCAAACGGAGTCCTCTTGAACCGTTCAATTCCATATCCTCCGTTTGCCACCTTGACGAAAACAACAACTCGTCCAAGCGGTTGGGGTTACTTTCAAAAGGCAAATCAAAGTAGAAAGAAAGGTAATCGGTGTCAAGACTGTCTGCCTCTATCTCCAAACCCATCCAAAGTGTACCTGCCGGGAGTGAGTTATGTTCAGTTCTAAACAACTCGTCTTTGTCCGCGTAATTTCTTAAAGCAAAAAAAGAATTGCCCGAAGCCATGTAAGCAACTGTTCCGTCCAAGAGTTGAAATTCGCCCGTAGGCATAAACATAAATTTGTCTTCTTCCGAAAATGTATAACTGAATTTATCTTTGAATTTGTCGGTTATAATTTGATTGTCTTTTATCGGGGCATGAAGCACCGCATGGGCAGGCTTCGGACCAATATACGCATCGGGTATCAACACCCCCGCGAGGTGGGTTAACATTCTTGTTTTGGAGGATTCTATTTCGTCCGCAAAAATCTTAAACTCACTCGCACAAGCATTGATGAGCATCAGCACAAGCGGGTCGAAGCCGTCCAAGCTGCTGATATCCTGCTTGAGATATTGCTTGTACACTTCGGCAGCTTCCTTGTACATACGCTGCTGAATAAGGGCTTTGTCTGTGGAGAAATCATCCATAAAAACTTAAAATTCCAAAAAACAAAATTCAAATTCCAATTCAAGTTTGTTTATATATCTATGAGGTCGAAATTTGTTCAAGTTTGCAAGGTTATCCGCAACTTGTGTTATCGAGAATACGGACTAAAAAATAAAGTATCGGCGTATTCAAATTTTTTATTCGTGCCGTGAATACCGCCTACTATTTGAAAATCAAGCACTTGCCCACCACCACCGCCCCGATGACGGTCTCTATCTACATCAATTTTGAAGACTTCCAATACATCTATCCGATGTTCGTATTTTATAATTGCCTCTTCTAAGGCTGCTTTAATTTCTTCTTTCCAAATATTGATATTGGCGGGTACGATAAAATCCACCTCCCATATTTCGCAACCATAGGTAGCATCGTACCGAAATTCGTTGAATTTAGACGTGATAATCAAGGAGATATTTTGTGCGATAGATTCCTCTACCGTACAAGTGAAGGCTTCCCGTCTCTCTCGTCGAAGTACCGCCTCGAAGCTGAATGGTATGTTGTAGTAGGTTGCCATTTTGTTAGTTGAGCTGTAGCAAAGACCCACTGACTACGACAGGTCCGTTACCCTTGACATTTACTGTGGTACCTCCCTTAACTTCAATAGCTGCCGGACTACTAAGTTCTCCACCGCTCTTGCCTTTGACTGTTACTTTAGCTCCACTATCAACAGTTACAGCTCCTCCACTCTTTAAATCTGCTTTGCTAACTCCCTGGAAGGTGGCTTCGGTATCTGATTTGAAAGTAGCATTTCCGGTTGCCGTTGCATTTAATATGCCTCCGGTTGCTTTTACATCAACGGCAGCGGCTTCTACGGTTGCCTTAGTAGAACCTTTCATAGTTGCTGCGGCGGTCGTTGATGTAGCTGTGAAATTACCATTAGCTTTGGCATCTATCAGACCACTTTCTGCGGTTACATTTATGTTATCAGTTGCCGTCATTTTTATATTCTTCGCATTGACAGTGAAATTTTCGTCAGCACTAATACTGATATTCTTACCAGACAAACTCATCTGATTATTGGTAGAAATACTAATAGAACCTCCACTATTCATCGTCATCGTAATGGAATTTTTGCCGCTATTATTGAGTATTGTAATTGTTGCTTCTCCTTCTTTATCATTAAAAATGACTTCATTGTTGGATTTGGTTTTGAAGGCTTTGATATTATTTTCTTCTTCGGGCCAACTCTCGGCAGGTTTGGCATCTTTATTATAAACAGAGCCGAGTACAAAGGGACGGTCAGGGTGTTGGTGAATATAACTAACTACTACCTCATCGTCTTTCTCCGGTACGGCAAATGCTCCATGATCTACTCCGGCATGGGATTTCACTAAGCGTATCCAAGGTGTTTCCTCATTTTCTTTTTGCCAGTGAAATTTCACTTTTATTCTGCCAAGTTTGAGTTTATCATCCTTACCTTCATCAATATTTTCTGTAACAATGGCAAGTTCAGGTTGTGCCTGTGGGATGCGGATATTGGGGTTAGTAGGTGGTACTTTTCCTTCGACAGGAATGGCTTGGAAACTGTTGTGATAGTCACCGTCACCACCGATATAATGATGTATTTTAGTAATTACAAATTTTCCAAAGTCTTCAAACCCGTCAATTCTATCTTCTCCTTTGGCAGCGGTTACAGAAAGTGTTTGCCCTACTCCAAGTCCGATGTGGTCGCTGTCTGCATATAGATTGACCATGCTGCTGGATGCTTGGTTGAGATGATGCTTTACGTGTAGCTTGAGTTCATCTTCGCTTGCAGTAGGCAGAACGCAGAGTTGGGAAGGTACAGCCGCAAGAATACTACCTGATTCCTTGTAAGCTAATTCTCCATAAGCGGGGTCATAGTCGCTGATTTCATTGTCTGTTCCGGTTGTTTTATAGACTTTACTTTCTTTATAGTCGTAAAACGCAGTTTCATAATTTGTGGGTGCAAGGGCAAGTTTAAGTTCAAAATTGTATAAATTTCTACCCAATATAAGTGGAATAGCATCGGTATCTTCTAATTTGCCAAAGACCAAACTGCTACCATGAAAGTAAATCCACTCGGAATATCTTGCTGCAATTCGCTGTAAAAAATTCAAATCGGACTCACCATATTGTACAATATATGGGATTTCAGTGGTAAAGACAGGGTCGTTGGTATATTCCAAATTATAGTTTCCCATAATTCCATCTACTACATCAGCAAGTGTTTTTTTAGAAAATGAACGAAAATTTCGCCCCGTATCCATCAGAATTGTTGGACTTTTCCCTTCAATCACCAAATCATTACTACTGCCATGTGAACGTGCAAAACCGATATTGGTGACAATGCCAACAAAGGGTGGACTGGAAGCATCTAATAGCAAATCGGATGTTAAGCCGATTTGTACCGCTTTTCCAATAATGGACTTGGATTTGTTGAATACGAATTTTCCTTCACCTTCAATGGACTCAATGGGTACTTGAATACGAAATTCGTGATGTCCGTATATGCTTTGGTCAATATGAACATGCGTAAAACGAGTAATCTCTTGAACGCCATCAATATTGATGTATGCTATTGCTTTTTTTGCCACAGATTTGAATTTGGTTCGAGAGGATTTAAAGAGAACGCGAAAAATAATTTCTTCGCGTTCTCTATAATCTTCTCAAAAATCTAATGAAGGTACTCTGCAAATTCAGTTTGTACAACGAAAACATGAGGTCAGCTAAGAGATGACGAGAAGAACTTTATCGAGGAAATTACGTATTATGTTTTTCTTTTGAGGATAAAGTCGTCTAATCAGGAGATGACGCAAAGATTTTTTATTCACCTAAGTCGTACTTATGAATAACTGAATTTGCAGAGTACTTAAAAGAATCAAAATGCTTGATATAAAAACTCCAATACTTTAAAACATGGAATCATTACTTATACCAGTCATTTTCATGTACGCCGTCACCAATACTCAACTTTTTGGCAGAAATCGTAAACGTTTCCACCATACCGTTTTCTCCCTTTGAGCCAAACATTTCTTCGTAGGAAATCATGTAGGCGTCCTCAAATTCTACGACTTTAAGATCGGCATCTTCGGTGGGGTCCTCGAAGGTAATCTTGCCGCTCTTACGGAGTTTGGGAGACATCATCCATGTAGAATACATAGTAGTCCCGGTAGTCTCTATTGTAACGGTAACTTTGCCTCCGCGCGGTTCACTGGAGGGTTTACCAAATTGGTCGGTATCTCTATCAAATGCGTAATTACATTCCAAGACGCGAGATACTTCGCCATTGACATCTAAATTAGCACTAAAAGGCATAATAAATATTTATATGGTTAAAAAATAAAGTTTACTTTGTTATGTGCATCTGCTTACGCACACCTCCCACTCCTGAAGGAGAGTCCGCGCTCACAAATATCTGTTTTGTTTGTGAATGATAAAATCGGCTATCCGTCTAAGTTTGCCTGTGGGGTTTACTCGGCAGACGAAGGTTGTTATAAAATATAGTGACTTATCGCATAAAATATTCGCTCCGAACAAAGGGATTCGTTTGACGAGTCTTTGCTTTACAAATATCTGTTTTATTTGTGAATGATAAAATCTAAATGACGTATTTTGAACTTGACACTTGAATTTGCACTTTATTACTTATCCGATTTGAGCAATGTCTGTATTCCAAATATAGTTATCAACTCCCTCGCCAGATGTTCCGTCCATTTTAAGGGCGAAAGTCTTTGCCGGAAAAAGCGGATCCATGACAATATGTACCAATATTCTATCCGGTCTTCCGTTGGCGGTATCTGCCTCAAATTTATTGATTCTAAAATCTTTGATTAGTTTGCTGGGACCGGTAATGCTGTTCAAAAACTTGGCTACTTGACCACGGTAAGTGTCTAACATCTGTTGGCTGGCATTTTCAAAACCTGCCTGATTCAGAAAGTCCATCACGACTTTGCCTACCCAATCATACACCCTGACCACGCTATACGTTTGAAGTCCGACATCATCTGCCGTACTCAAAGTCCTTGCACTGTAAGGCATAACGGTATTAAAATCTTTTACAAGCGGCACCAAACCCTGCTCATCCAATAGACCAATATGCTCCATCAGCAACTCAAAACGAACATCCTCTGCATATTCTAAAGAACCATATCTTTTGCCTGCACGCGGTTGTGAAATCTGAATATTTGGATTGTAAAGTTTACCGGCAAGTGCCATAGAAGGTGGAATCGTGAGATCATCCATTTCGTCAGCTTCTTCGTCTTTCCCTCTGCCGATTATCCAGTTGCAAGTCATCACGATATTGGTTTTGTCTAAATCGGCATAACCAGAATCTGCAAACTCTTCCAAGATACTATCGTGGCTGCTCAAATCATGAAAATCAGTCAGTAACATCACCTTATTGTCCCGCGCCATTCTTGCAAATTCATTGAGAACGGATTTGTTGCCTATACAACCCGGAACGACCATCAAAGAGTAGTTCTGTGACTTGCCGAGTTTTCCATAAGACCAAAGCAACTCATTTTCAATTTTCTCCCTGAACTCAGGTAATTTCGGATTGGTGAGTTGATCCATACTCGCATTGAGTATCGTCAGGTTTTTGATTTTATTGACTTGAGCATTTTTGAAAAATATGAATAAAGACTGATAGCTCTTTTCGAGAAGGCTTGTGGCTTCCAAGGCTGTACCAATGTTTTTATTGAGCAATGCTTTCGCTTTTTCTGCTTCCTCCTTTGCCTTATTTTTCATGTCGGCAACAGACTCCGCACTTTCTAACAAAGTCACCCACGATTTGAGACGGGTTTTCAGTTCCTGTCGCTTTTCTTTTTTACTGTCATCCCGTAAGAAAATACCGCGCTCCGCTTTTTTTCGCGGGTCTAGGCGTTTGGCATCCTCTACGGTTTTGGCAACCATGCTAAATTTTCCGTATTTGGAAAGCTGGTCCACCAAGGTTTTATATTTTTCCTGAACATTGACTTGTTCTTGTTCTGGCATAATTCAAATTTTAGTTTGGATTGATATAAATGGTATTCGTTTAAAATCGTGATTCGTTTTTATTCTTCATCGCTACTTGGATCGGCTGCTTCCAATTCTTCTATCAAACTTTTGAGAATATCAATGTAAGCCGTTTTTTCTTCCGGATTAGCAAGTAGAATATTCAACTGCTCATCTGTGAGTTTTTCCATAAAACCACCGAACATTTGTTGCTTATCGGAAATTTTATTGAGCATATCAGACTGTTCTATGATGCCTTCTCTGCCAAAGTCTTTTAGTGCGTTGAAGTTTAATGCTACTTCTTCCCCTACGCCTTCTTCATTTTCAAATTCCACCAATTTAGAAGGTTTGAATCTTTCAAATACTTCACCTACAGTCTTGCAATCCTGAATGAATTCTACATCGGCAGGTGCTTCATCCGTAAACTGTTGGGCCATCAATATCCTATTATAAGGAATTTGAGGAACAGCAGCGGGTAGTTCGTTTTCGACTAACCATGTGCCGGGCCATTTTATATCTCTGAAATCAAAAAATTTACGTGGCATTTGTTAAAGTTTCGAGTTTACGAGTTGCGAGGGTATTAACCGACTTGCAACTTGCGTTAAATTAAGTAATCAAATATTTTTGACATGATGATAGGCTACTTTTATAGTATAGTCGTTGGACGATTGTTATTTTCAAATATTATCGTTTGTTAACAATCGTTTATCTTAATTAAACCGAATCGTCAGACGACACTTACTCATCATTTATCATTCTTTTTCTTTCGTAACGTTCCATTTCATTTCACCATCTTGAAAATCTACAAATAGTGAATCACCTGTATTGACTTCTCCTTTGATAATCATGGTAGAGAGAGGTTGACTCAACTGCGCTTTGATTTCCCGAAGTAGTGGACGTGCGCCAAATTCGGGCGAATAGCCTTCTTTGGAAATATGTTGTTTGGCGGTGTCGCTGACTTCCATTTTGATGCCTTTTTCTTCCATGCGTCTTTTGAGTTTTCTGAAATGAATCTCAAAAATTTTAATCATAGTGTCCGCACCAAGTGGTGAGAACGGCACCAAACCGTCCAAGCGTCCCAAGAACTCCGGTCGGAAGTGATTTTTCATCAATTGTTCGAGTTCTGTTCTCTCCGGTATCTCTCCTTTATCAAAACTTTTGACAATGTGTTGTTGGGCAATATTGGAGGTGAATATGATGATAGCTTTTGAAAAATCGCCTTCTTTTTCCAGCTTGTCTTTTGCTTTTCCTTCGTCCAATATTTTCAGAAATACATCAAATATTTCTTTACTCGCTTTTTCTATTTCGTCAAATAAAACAATGGCGTAAGGTTGCTGTCTGATTTTATTGATGAGCGGACCCCCCACTTCGTAACCGACCAAACCGGGTTCTGCACCCAATAAGGCGGAAGTGGCGTATTCCTGCTTAAATTCGGACATATCAAATCGTATCACTGCGTCTCTGTCATTGAACAGGAAGTCGGCGATTGTTTTGGTCAATTCTGTTTTACCCGTACCCGTAGGTCCCATGAAAAAAAACGAACCGACGGGCTTTTCGGGGTCGTTGACACCTGCCCTGCCTGCGCGTATGGCATCCGCAACGATAGAGAGGGCGTGGTCTTGCCCGACTACGCGCTTGGCAAGTTCGTCTTCCATTTTGAGGAGCTTGTCACGTTCTTTGGATTTTATTTTACCTGCAGGAATACCCGTTTTGTAAGAAACGATAGAGGCGATGTGCGGCGGTTCTATGATTTCTATTTTTTCTGCTGCTAAGTCTTTGATTTTCTTTAATTTAGCAAATAGAAAATCTTTGAATTTTTCGGGTGTACGTACATCGGGTTTCTTGCCGTCTTCCTCTTCTGCACCTGCGATGAGGATAGGACTCAGGCGGTGGTTCATCTGCTCCTCAAACCATTGAAGTTCGTTGAGATATTCGTCGGGGGTGGCGGTGATGTCGCTGCCGGAGAGTTCTTCCAACTCCTCGACAAAGGCATCAATGACTTCGTTGGAACCGTCTTGGAGGAGACGTATAGCTGCCATAGTTCTATCCATCAAATCAACGGCACTGTCGGGCAGACTGCGTTCTCTGATAAAGCGTTTTGCCAATGTGACGGACTCCGCAAGGGCATCGTCTGAAATTTTCAGTCCGTGATGTTCTTCGTATTTGGGGCTAATGGCTTTGAGCATCCGAATTGCAGTCTCTTCTTTGGGTTCTTCGATTTGCAGCTTTTCAAATCTGCGGTTGAATGCCTCGTCTTTTTCGATATATTTTCGGTATTCTTCATTGGTGGTGACACCGACTACGGTAATCGCGCCCCGTGCGAGTTCGGGCTTGAGGAGATTGACTGCGCCATTGCCGATAGAGGCTTTGGGGTCGAGCAAGGCATGTATTTCGTCAATGAACAAAATGGCTTTGTCCAGTAGTTTGACTTCTTTGATGACTTTTTTGAGGCGGTCTTCAAATTCACCTTTATAAGAAGCCCCTGCGACCAAAGCACCTGCATCCAATTCCAAAACCGTAGCGGATTTGAGATTTCCGGTGACTTCGCCATTGACGATATTGAGGGCAAAACCTTCTACTAGGGCGGTTTTGCCGACTCCCGCTTCACCAACCAATAAGACATTGGGCTTGGTACGGCGGCTGAGGGTTTCTATCATTTGACGGATTTCGCCATCGCGACCAACGATAGGGTCTAAGTGACCATCGCGGGCAAGGGCGGTTTTGTCAATGCAAAATTTGGTGAGGGTTTTAAGGTTGGCTTGCTGCGTAATACCTCCGCTACCGGAGATTTTTTTTCCGTTGCTTGCGGTAGTTGCTGTCGGAATGCCTGCATTTTGAAGGGCAAAATTGAGCAACTCGGATTCGGTAACAGGAAAGGATTTTAGCTGGTCGGTGGTATAGACCACATCGGGACGACAGGCAGCAATGAGTACGGCTAAAGGCGTTATCTTCTGCTGTCCGATTTTGAGACGCACGACATCCGCAAACTCCATGAGTTTGCTGACGCTTTCATCGGCTTCGGGTTCTTCTGTGACACCAATACCTTTCGGGTGGTCTGCTATGCGGATTTGTGTCCATTCTTTGATATAGCCGACATCCACGCCCCATTCTTCCAAAATGGGTACAAGCTCTACATCGTCCTGCATCAAGGCACTCACGACATGACTACCCGAAAAAGTGCTTTGACGGTAATCTCGCGCTATGGATTTGGCAATCTCAATGGCGGTAAGCAATAGATTTTCATATAGGAGCTTTGGTATCATATTTTAGGGCAAATCTGCCGATTTGGTTTGATGCGCCTAATAGATGCGCTTGGTTTACGATAGTGTGTGATTCAATTTACTCGTAACTTGTGTTTCTCGTATGTATTTTTTGCAAAAAAATAATCCTGCTCTAATCAAGGGCTAATATAAGTGTTATTTTTTTAAATTAAGAAATAAACGAATAATTTTTTTCATTTATTGCGTTTTTTTATATCGGAATGAGGGCTTATGATTTTTACAGTTTGATTTTCGCGGTCACTGTATCATTTTCCTCTTTCAGCAAATCTGCTTTTCCATGTTCCTGTAAGCATCTTAGAAAATGCCCAACATTTTCTAAGAGCTGCACGTGTTATATGATCTCTTTGAATATCGTTACCTGTACCAAACTTTCTTATTATCGGTTCGCTACTACCATAACAAATGAAATACATATATGTGTTACATAAAGCTTCTTGTTTCCCTTCATTTCTGGATACAGAGAGGGCTTTTAGCTTCTGTTTTCTTGTTGTTCCGAATTTTCCATAATGTATTCTACCTTGATGCGTCATTACATGACCCAACTCATGTAGTACCGTAGGTATTATTCCCAAATGTTTAAATTTCCAGACTGCTCCATAAGTTATCAGGATACCTTTCCTTTCGTCAAAAAAGTCTGTAGATTTATCGTCATAATGGGGATTTAAACCACCTGTGTATTTAGCATAGCTATTCCTACCTGCAACGTTATTTAATATTATTCCTTCCGGCTTTTTTGAATTGAACCACTTGAGATGACTAGGGGGAACCAAATTTAGGGTTTTATCCATAAGCTTGACATCAAGTTCTCTAATCTGATAAATTTGAACTTTAGTTCCATCAGTTGCTGTATATTCTATATTAACCAAATTAGGATTAGGAAGTCTTTGGAAGTAACCCGTTTTGTTATGTTCCCAATCCACATTTGACATTGGTCCTGAATAATTTGGAGTTCTTCTTCTTTCTTTTCCCGCACCATATCCTCCGATAATTATTTCTTGACGAGGTAATCTTTCTTTAACTATATAGGTCATGTTAATATTTTTATTCGTAATGATACGTTAATATTGATTTCTACCGCTTAGGTTCAGGACGATAAATGATGAACTTACCTCTGTGCGTAATCTTGATAGTGCCGTTTTTTTTTACGCCGGTTGTAAGCCAGTATCTATTGAGTTGAACATCACTTCTACCTGCTACATGTTGTTCGTAAACTTCTACCATTTTATTTTTTTCTGCGGTACTAATGATAGCTGTGTGTACCGAGCCAAATGTCTGGATTGTCTTGTCGCCTTCAAGCTCTTTTTTATATTCCTTTAGCTTCTCTAATCTATCCGGGTCTGTGTCGAATCCCTTTTTCTTTTTAAAAGCTTCCAATTTTTCTTTGATTCCTTTTTTGGTATAAACCCTAATTATCCTAAAATTTTTATATTGGATAATATCCCCCGGTTTAGCACTCTTAATGGATGATATTTTTTTTCTTGACCACCTATAATGATTCCATGCTTTACCATAGTCAAGCGGTGTTTTTGCACCGGACTCTTTGAGTGCCATATATGGCAAATCCCAACACTCTCCGGGTGCTTCGGGACTGTCGTCGGCAAATATCCACTCCCCCTTATTATCTTTAGCATACTGTACTATTTTCTTTCCTAATACTTCTCCCATACTCCATATATTTCGAGTGATTGAAACTTTAACCTCTAAGCAATTTCATAAACAACCGTCGCAAGGTATTAAAGCCGCCCAACTCCTCCTGTGTCAAAAACAAATACATCAGCACCAAGCCGATGACGACATAAGCGACGCGGATGATTTTTTGCTGTGTGCTGAGTGGCTGCTTTTCCATAGTATGCTGCTTACAGTCCTTTGAATACCCCCTTGACTCCCTGACGGATAGTGCTGTTGCCTTCCGCACTGCCATCAGAGAAGAAGTAGTACAATACCGCCATTATCAACACCAAGAGGATGAAGCGGAGGAGTTTTTGTTTTAGTTCGTTGCTTGTTTTTTGTTGCATGGCATCATTATTAATACGGAGGAAATCCAAGTTCTTTTATAAATTCATCGAATGAGCCTGTAATTACTCTGAAGGGTTCTTCTGGATAATTGTGAATCCAATATATTACTTCTCCAGATGCCGTATCAAGGCAAAATACACCAGCATTTCCAGTGTCATAGGCAAACGGAATAAGCCCCGACTTGGAAGTAGATTGTAGCAAGTTGTAAACTTTTTCTAAAGATTGACCTTTAAAGGATTTGGGAGGTGAAACAGGAAGTAATGAGCCAATTTCTACTTCATTTTCCACATTATAAAAATATGTTTTCTCAGGTTTTCCTCCATTGCATTTTATTATTAGTTCTCTTAGATTATCAGGTATCTTCTCTCCAAGTTTTTTTTCCAATTCGGTAATATCATCATCAGTGATACTAAAGCAACGCTTCCATTGATTTTCTTTAAATTTGACTATTTTGTACTGCTTTTTATCCGTATTCATATTTTATCTCATTTTATGAATTAAATTATAAATGTGTAATTTTGTATATCAACATGGTTTTTTACCCTTTAAACGTCCTTGATCGTCTACATGTTTAACAGCATCAGAAGTGTCGTATTTGATACCGGTAGATGCAGTAAACTTAGACACGCCGCCCGAATGGTGCGTTGCTCCATGTACATCTGTGCGTACTAATTGCATATCACCATATCCTGTACGTGCGTTGTAATTAGCATGATGCCATGTATATCCATCAGGGGTGCTTTTAAATCCTGCCGCTTTATTAGCTTGAGTAAAGTCGCGTCCTCTCCTGCCTTGATATGGAATTCTCACTCTTCCGCTACCACTTCCTCGACCATATTCATGTGATTTTGCGAAGAACCCTTTATTATCTATACTTGCTGCAAGACCGAAAGGGTCTATCCAAAATGTTGGATTAGATACATAGCTGTATAGGTTAGTTTCTCCGCTTATCAGTCCTATGGGGTCTTTACTAATATATTCTCCGTTTTCTTTACTGTAATACCGAAACCGATTATAATATAGTCCAGTTTCTACATCTTCATATTGTCCAGGATACCTTAAAGGACAGTCTTTTATATCCCCTTCCAATACATTTACCTTTCCATATATGTCAAGTTCACAAGCCCATATGCGTTTCCCCTCATCATCATACATAGATATAGGGGTGCTGAGATGATCCGTCTGTATACTATACTGCCTGTCTTTAGTCAATTTGGCTATTGGGGCGAAAGATTCAGTTTCAAAGAGCCAAGTAATCATATCCACGGGTACAGGCATATTTACGACTACTGGCTGTGGCGCAATCTGCATAGTTTTTGAGGTGATAGTGGCGACTTCTTTTATGGTGATGACATCGGTATCTTCATCATCGTTGTAAGTTAGTGGATTTTTTTCTATAAAAATAATTTCGTCATCGTCCTCTTCGATAAAAACATCATTAGGTTGTTCTACAAAGATAGTGTTTTTTGTAATTTTTGTGGCGGGCGTTTGCCATTCATGCAGGGGAACATTGGCATCCCATATCCAGCGAGTTGTATTGCTCTCGTAAGTTTTTGCGGTACGTCTGCCTAAAGCATCATAAGCAAAAGTGACTTCTTTTTTATCGGGTCTGATGACTTTTTCCAACATTCCGGCAGCGTTCCATTCGTAGTGCCATACTTTACCCGCTTCTGTCGTTTTTTTAATGAGGTTGCCTTCTGCGTCGTAGTTGTAGTGCGTACCTTCCGCTTCGAGGAGCTGCCCGGCAAGACCATACTTTCTGTCGCTTCTGTCGGGTTTTCGGAAGAGGTTACCTACTGCGTCGGGATTGCGGTGTTGACTTTTACCATCAGGGTATATGGCAGAGGTAAGATTGCCCACCTTATCATGCTGAAATTGAGTGACATCTTTTCCGAAGTCAATAAAACGTTTGAGGCGGTAGTTGACATCCCACTCGTAGGCACGGGAGCGTTGTGCCTTTCCGTCACCGCCAAAGATATGATGATGTATAGGGCGACCTAAGTTGTCTCTGTCCCACTTACCTTTCACGCCACCGGGCAGTAATCGCTCCAATTCTAAGCCCATGATATCGCGCTTGAGTTGTATTTTCCACGGGGGCGTTTTGCCCTGCGTCCTCATGCCCGATACATCGCCCATTATATCACGGGTAATCGCCAAGTCCAGTCCGAGTGAGGTACTTAGACGTATCCGTGCCCCCATCTTGTCATATTCAGAGTGTACTTGATAGCCGTTTTGTATTTCGGTGATTGTACTGCCTATCAAGTCTCTTTCAAAAACGACATCGGCAGTATCATTGACTGCCCGTATGAGTTCGCCGTCTTCTCGATAAGAGTATTGTTCGATTTCACCAGTGGAGTGTAGGCGTTGGGTGATTCTGCTCATAGGGTCATATTGGTAAAAACTCTCTATACCGGAGGCTCGGCTGACTTTGGTGACTTTGCCATTGGCATCTCTTTTATAGTGGCGTTTTATTTCATCGAAACCACTTTCGAGTTCCACTTCGCCGTTGGCATTAAGGTCAAATTTATAGACTGAACCATGTTCATTGACAATAGACACCAATCGGCTCTCTGTATCGTATTTAAATTCTACTCTGGTATCATTTTCTATCCGAGCTATGAGGTTACTTAGCCCACCGTACTCGAATCGGATGTCTCTTTGCTTGTCTTTAGCATGGATGACATTACCTTGTATGTCGTATTTCAGTTTGAGTATATTGCCGTCCGGTTGTTGTACTTTGGTGACTTGCCCGAGTAGGTCGAAGGTACGGCGTTGTGTATTACCTTTGGGGTCAATGGTCGCTTTGCTTCTGCCGAGGCGGTCATACTGCCAGCGTGTCGAGGCATTATTAGGCAAGGTGATTTGGTCGGGTTCTTTATTTTTATTGTAGCCGATAAGTGTACGTCCGCCCATAGGGTCGGTGAATTGTGTGAGCAAGCCTTTTGCATCGTATTTATATTCAGTGGCTCTATCCATACAGTCAGTACGCCGGATTAAGCGTCCTTTTTTATCGTATTCCCATTTCCATTTTCCACCGACTTGGTCGATTGCCTGTTCCAGTAAATTATCTGCGGAATAGGTCATTTTTATTTTGGTTTTGTCGGGGTAAGTAGTTTCTATCAGGTTGCTTCTGTCGTCGTATTTGTAGGTGGTTTTATGTCCTAAAGAATCTATTTCGGCTTGCAGTTCGTAAAACTCATTATATTCATATTTCGTTTCATTGCCCAAAGCATCTATTTTGTGATGTACGACTGCACCGTCGTGGTGGTAGATTTCGGTATAGGTGTCTATGTGCCCGTCAGGGTGAGCTACGATGCGTTCTATAGTGGTTTTTCCTTCTTCATAGTGGAGATTACCTTTGTACAAATCATCATCGCCGTAGGTATGGGTACATCGGGCGGTGTGTTCTTCGCTGTCATATTTGTAATAAAAACTCAAACCATCGCGATAGGTGAGTTGGGTCATCAGGTGTTTGTGGTATTTGTACCTAAAGGCATTATCGTGGGCATTATAAGCGGCTATCAGGTCACCTTCTTTGTTGTATTCGTAGCGTACAATGGGAAAGGTTTTATTTTTGTTGGTGGGATGCGGGGCATGGATAGATAATATTCTGTTAAAGGCATCAGTATCTACTTGCAATTCGCGTCCTACGCTATCCGTGATTTTTTTTAATGCGCCTTGTTTATCGTAGTCAAAAAGAATGGTATTGTCGGAAGTGTCTTTGATATGAATAAGTCGCCAACGCTCGCCTTTCTCTTCAAAACGGTAGTAAAGTCTATCAGCATTTCTTAGGAAAAAGCCGTTTTCATCTTTGAAAAGTTCGAGTTTTTCTTGCCTGTTGTAGTATGATTCGCCAAGTTCCAATTGTGGAAAAAGTGCCAATCGTCCATCTGACATACGAAGCTTTATTACAGAAATTTCTTCTATAATGTCAGTTTCAAGGTACATATCGTAGGAATGGCTCCAACGTGCACCCAAAGGACCGTCAATGTATCTTGTGTTAGAATAATAAATACATTCCCATACCAGTGGAATTGGACCGGGCAGTGCAAAGTCTTCGCGTGAAGTCATCACTTTCCCCCTTGCGATGTCAACAGGCTCGAATCCCCAGTCACAGAGTTTCTTACTGACCGGATTATCAGGGAATTTAGTTTGTAGTAAATCATTGAATTTTTTCAATGCGCTTCCTAATACTTTTTTGAGTGCTGACATACCAAATTTCATAAGAAATCTCATAGCAAAAGCACTCAAAGGCGCAGGCGCAGGTCCACCACCTACAAGCACAGGCGCACCCATCGGGATAGCCATAACGACACCTCCGATGAAAGTCAAGCCTTTTATACCGCCTTTTTTATCTTTGCTTGTGGGGGCAGGTGAGCCGACATCTGCACAACCCAAGACCATATCTCCCAAACGACTCAAAGGATAGACGGATGTAGGCGGTGGTGGAGGTGGAGGTTCCGGTGGAGTCGGTGCGTCGGGTGCAGCCGGAGATTCAGGTTCGGCGTTATCCGGTGAAGGTGGTTCGGGTGCAGGCTCGTCGCCTGACCCCATCACATCACCTACCCAAGCACCGAGCGGCGATTTGCCAAACTCTCCGGGAATGGAGGCAATGGCAGCGGGCATAGACAAGAGTGCCGAAGGCATATCTGAAAGTGCCATGCTTTGAGTACCTACGGTCATACTGCCGAGCATGATTTCTCCGACCATTTCCGGTGGTTTGGCAAAAGGACCCGCCATTGGAACTTGCCCGAAAAACTTACACTCGGTCATGGGTTGTGCCGCCAATAAGAGTTTGCCGTTGACAGAAATCGTTTGTCCTATCACCGGCACAAAATCGAACGGATCGAATACCATACCCGCATAGATATGCGGGAGCGGAGTAGGTACAGGTCCGCCGGGAGTAGGAATGAGATTGATGTGAATATCCATTCCCATGACCGGGTCGAAATGTTTGGCAGCTATCATGAGTTATTCAGTTTTGATGAGTTCTCGCCAGTTTTCACCGAGCAATTGAGTAATTTCGTCGTCTAATTCGTATTTTTTTATGGGGGCTTGGGCTTTGCCGCGTATATCGGTCATGGCTTCCGCTACGTGGGGCAGCGTGGTAGCTTGGCGCATTTGAGCATCCATTTTTTTGCCGGCTTGCCATGCTTTTTGATAAGAATCCCAAGCGACATCGTATTTTTTCACCCTTTGATAACAGAAGCCGGTCATACGCCATGCTTCCAACTCAAAGTTTGGTCTTTCAATTTCTTGCGCGAGTGGGGCGGCTTGTTCGTATATTTCTCCCGCTGTCTCAAAATCCTTCTTACCGATGTGACAACCCGCTTCTCCCATGATGGCGTTGATTTGGAGTTGTTTGGCGATATATTGGTCTTGCTCTACGTATTTCAGTGCGGCACCCCGCGCTTCTTTAAATCGCGCTATGGCAGTATCGTAGTCTTTGAGTCCGATATAGCCATTCGCCAAAACTACGAGTACGGTGACTTGGAGGTGAGGCCAGTCTTCCGCTTTTACGATATTGAGGGCTTCTTCTGCAAGTTTTTCGGCTTTGGGCATCTCAAGTTTGCTGGAGGCTTCGCCTATTTTTACGAGTGCTTTTTGAAATTTTGCCCCCAGTTCGTTTTCTCTCCCTTCGTGCGCTTTCTCCAAGACTTCCGACATCAGGTTGTAGGTATCGGCATCAGTCTGAAGCACTTCTACAAACACCGGGTAAGCCTTTATCAAATCGTCAAGTGTGTCGTCCTGTGTTGCTTGCTTGAGCATGGGGCGTACTACCTTTTCACCTGCATTTACCTGAATGTATTTGTCCAGCCACTCTAACCACTCTTTGTTATTTTCTATGCTTTCGGGTATCAGATATGGTACAATATGTTCTTTATTGTGTAACATTCCGGTGAAATCTCTAAGGACTTTTAACCATGCTTTGGTATCTTTTATTTCGTCTATTTTTATTTGTTTGTAGTCCAGTCCTCTTTTTCGCAGGTTGTCTTGTGCTAAAGGGTGTCCAACCGTGATTAAAAATTCTATAATTAAATCGTGGGCGTAAGTTTCTTTATTAACAAATGGGGTTCGAAAATTTATAAATGCAGTGTTTTCCAATACTCCATAGCCCGTATCTTCTAAAAATACGAATGCATCAACTAATTTCGCTTGCTCTTCATCGACTTTCCATACGCCAATGATTGCATCAGAAGTCTCTTGGAAGACTTTCCATTGTTCACCGAGTTGTCTTAATTTGTCGGTGACGGGATTATTGATGAGGTGTTCAGCCATAGCTTATTTTTTTGTTAAGAATGATAAAAAAATTATTTGCCTCCGCTCATCTCCAATACCCAAAGGAATGTCCACCTGCAAATAGATTGCTATTCTTTTATCACTTCTAAATCAGAAATAGTAATCAAGTTATGCAATTTTTTTTAACACAGACATTATTTGAATAAAAAAATGAAATATTTAACTGTTTTGTTATCAGTCTGTGAAATATTTACGAAATTTGAGCATCTTCACTTATCATATTTGACCTATGTTTAAAAACAAAAATAGCAACATAGAAATCAACGAGAAATCCGATGACGATATTATCATCACGGATACGGATGCTACTGATGACGAAATCATTATCATTGAGGATGATTCCGACTCTTTTTTGGCATTTGTCAAACGGCACAAAATGGTTTTTGCCGGTTTTGCTTTTGTGTTGTTGGCTTTGTTGTCCTTGCCTTTTCTTTTTCGTTCTTCCAATGATGAGATTCCCGAACCTGAACCGATAGAGAAAAAACTATTGCATACCTTCAAAACCGATAAATGGGTTTTGGAAAACGATATGCTCACCCTAATGACTCAAAACGATGCTACTGTAAAAGTCCCGTGGGACATCCTCGGCGACATCGAAAATATCTTATCGTGGTCTATCGGTCTGCGTAATCTTCGTAAAGATGACGAGGTCTATATTGTTTGGTCTGTCACTCAATATGAGGGTGAAGACGATATTGTCTCGAAAGAGATTGCCGGATTGCTACTGAAATCTCATGATTTGGATACTACTTTGTTTGCCGTTAAGTTTGCACATCAGGGCAATAGCACTTTTTTTGACTATGAAGGCATCCCGTGGAAGCGGCAGTTTCTGCGTTCGCCCGTCAAGTATGCCGTCATATCTTCCCGCTACGACCTTACCCGTCTGAATCCGTACTTAAAGAAAATCAAAGCCCATCGCGGTACAGACTTCGCCGCCCCCGAAGGCGCAGAAGTCTTAGCTCTCGCCGATGGCATCATCACTCAAAGAACACGCAGTGGCGGAAGCGGAAAATACGTCAAAGTAAAACACGACAAGGGCTACGCCACCGCTTACCTACATCTTTCCCGATTTCAGGCTTCCCTAAAAGAAGGCGACACAGTACGTCAAGGCGATGTCATCGGCTATGTAGGCGCGACAGGCAATGCCACCGGACCGCATGTATGTCTGCGTTTTTGGCGCGGTGACGGTACACTGCAAGATGATTTTGTGAGTGCTTTTCCTTATCTGCCCAAGCCGCCGCCCCTGCCTTTTCAGGAGCGCGAGCGTTTTTTTGAGCGTAGGGATAGTGTTTATAGTTCGATTCTAATGAATGAGTGAATGAATTTTGAATGAATGAGTGAATGAATTTTGAATGAATGAGTGAATGAATTTTGAATGAATGAGTGAATGAATTTTGAATGAATGAGTGAATGAATTGTTAAAATATTGTCGCATTAACGCATTTCAGCATTGTCACATTTGATTCATTCATTCTTTCACTCAAAATTCATTCATTGGAAATTATCTGATGACTAAGATGATTTCTATGTATCGGTAATCATCTGCTTCGGGTTTGTGTACTACCTCTATTCGTGTGCTCGCGCTGTCACCGTCCAACACCACTTTTTCAAATTCTTGTTTTAAATAGTGGAGTTTTACTGCGGCGAGTTCTGCTTCATTCATTTCGTAACCGTCTGTTATTTCTGTTTGAGTTTTGCCTTCTTCCCAATAATTGACGAATAACTTTTCTCCTTCGTAGATTTCGTAAGTGTTTTTATTCAAAGGCGTGTCAATGGTGGCTCTGAAAGTAACTTGACCGACATTTTGACCTTTACTTTCGATTTCTTGATTGATTTCTCTTATGTATCCAAGTAATTTGTCTAAGGCAATATTTTTTATGAAATCATCATCTTCAAAATAATCAAATACGTTGTTCAGCGATTCTGCAAATCCTATTTGGACATAATCAAAATTAGAAGATTTATCTATTTTGACATCAAAATCATTATCGCTGTTGATGGGTCGGATTTTTGTTGCTATACAAGTAGTGTCTTTATAGCAAGGCAAGTTGTTTCGTGGCTTTTTCTGTTTTGGCTTCTTGGGTTCTTTCGATTTTTTCTCTTTCGGTTCTCTTTCTGAGGTTTTTTGTACTTCTCCAAGTACAAAATCCGCATCAAAAGCAGCTGAAGACCCTAATTCACCAATGGGTTCAAAATATACAAAGGCATTATGTTTTTGATTGAACCGATAGCCTATACCGCCATATACCATGCTTGCCCGTGCTGTTCTTACTCCCAAGCGGACATTAAAAGCATCGTCAAGAAATGATAATCCAGCTCCTAAATCTATCACCTGACTTTTGGGAGCCCTCCCGTCTGCAAGTTGTATGTAATAACGAATGGAAGGTGTAAAATATACACCTTCGGAAAGCGGATATTTCAAATTTCCGCGTATGACAAGTTCGTTGACAAGTTTGTAAGATGATTCAGCATTTCCGTTTTCGGACAAGTCAAAAGTTCTCGGAAATTGAGGTAATGCCAGACTCAAATTCAAAAATGAATCTCCCTTCATTTTCTGATGATAATTCAAACCTACACCCAAATTGATACCGGAGGCATTGGGGTCACCTGCCAGTAGTGGGTCTTCCACATTAGCCATTCCAAAACTTGTATTCAAGTAGGCAGCGGAAGCACCTATTGAGAAAATTCTATCGCTTTGAGGATTGAGGTGGACACTTGCATTTAAATTGAAACGAGTAGTATTGATCGCGGCGGCTTTATCAACCATTAAAGTACCTCCGATACCGAGCGATCTGTTTAAAAGTGGACTGGAAGATGCAATAAAAAAGGTCTGTGGGCTATCTTCAAATCCAAACCATTTTTTATATACCCCCAAATTGAGGTGATGATAACCGTCCAAACCCATAGTGGCAGGATTGTTAAGACTATGTCGGTGAGAGAATATGGAGAATACCTCATCCGTTTGTGCAGAAAGTGAGGTTGTGCAGTAAACTAAAACTATGATAAAGACGATATATTTTTTCATATCCGTGTGTTTTGTTTTTAAATTTGAAAGGATACTTTGAAGATAAAACCGATAAATTTTCTGGTATTATCTGATAAGGGTTAAAGCTCCGGTTTCTTTAAATCCGTCAGCACCTTCGACGATGTACCAGTAAGCTCCGGCAGGACAACCTTCGCCGCACCATATTTGGGCTTCTCCAACGGTGAAAGTATCATCACAACCGCGTACACATTTTCCACTTCGGTTGTATAGTTTAATCGTGAAATTTTCGGCAGCCTGCGAAATGGTAATTATATCCCAACAATCATTAAAACCATCTCCGTTGACCGTAATCACATCAGGTATAAAAATTGGAGGTCGGACGATTAATCTGAACTGCCCCGTACCATCACATTGTCCGGTTGCATTGACCGTACATAACAATCCGGCTTCCGGTTCTCCATCGGGTAAATTCCATGCGTTTGATATTATTGCTCCCGTTCCTGAACCCGAATTACCTTCTAAATTACCGCTTTCCAATTCGCAACTCCACGTGTATTCGACGTTTTCGGAATCGGGACTCAGTTCATACATAATCATTGTGTTAGCGGCTATTTCAAATTCGGGGATGTTATTTTCCAAAGAATTATCGTCAATGCTAATTTGGATTTCATCTAAGACATTGATTGTTTTGCTATTCATTACTTCACACCCCGAATTAGTGACGGTTAGTGAAATTTCACTTTCTCCCTGTTCGGGAAAAGAGACATTAATAGGACCGGAAACATCGTCAGCATCAGCACTTGCATTTGTGAAAGCCCATTGATAAGTAACATCATCTTGTTGAGTAGCCTGCAAAGTCAGCATATCTCCTATACAAACATTTTCAGGTAGATTAAAAGCAGCACTCAGACCCGGTAATGGCATAAGCTCAAACGAGGTATCCGTAGAATTGCCATTCTGACAACCGTTTTCTCTTCTTACGTAATAGGTTTGATTGGTGGCTTGTATGGTTAAAGTATCTCCCACTCCTAATGAGTTCCCCACACCATTGGGTTGGTCATACCAAAAGATTTGACTTGGAGTGTTGTCTGGTGTGACGGTCAAGGTGATTTCTTCACCTTCGCAATAATCAGTTGGCATGACAGTAATGTTATTCAACGGAGGCGGAGGTTGCAATACTGTGACGGTTATATCAAGTTCGTTGGAAATTAGATTGCACATTCCTTCACTTCTAACGTAATACGTTGTAGTTAGATCAGGTGAGACATCATAAGTATTGCCTTCTTTTAAAACATTACCCACACCTCCTGACTGTGCATACCATTTGATAATTCCGCCATTACCTCCTGTGACAGATAGCGTGGTATCATCTTCGGGGCAGACAGGATTTGTAGGAATCATATCAGGCGAAATTATTGCAGGAGGTTGAATAAAATAGGCAACATTTTCACTGATGGCTTCCGACATACTACACCCATCTTCTCGCCTAACGTAGTATGTTTCGGCAGTAGCTACTGGAATGGACGCGCCACTTCCAATTGAAGTTACTCCCGATATAGTTGGGTCTCGGTCATACCAAGATATTTCGTCTGGATTATTGTTTGGTATAGCGGAGAGGGTATAGGTTTGTCCCGCGCAAAGCGAACCGTTTTGTGGTGAAATGTTGATGCTTTGGAGGCTTTCAGGAGGAGGTTGGAGATTTATAGTGAGAATATTGCTTGATATAGTATCAACTATACAAGTATTAGTACTACCCGGTATAGATACCCAAATTGGAATTAGTCTGATTTTGATAGGATCGACATCTCCATTAGGAATAACTTGTAATATGCCACTGTTATCAAAATGGAAAATGTCATTTGGGTTATTGGGATTAATTGATACGTATCCCTCTTTTCCTAAAAATTGCCAACTTTCGCTATCACTTAATATGCAAGTGTCTAGATTTATCGGAGGAAGCATTGAGTCTATGGATACAGATTCTCCTACACAGACAGAGACGCTTTCAGCATTGGGATTTCCAACAAAAGAAATCACTGTTTGTCCGTAAGCAAGATTGCTAAGTAAAATTAACAAAACAAAACAGCATATATTTATTAATAGTGTTTTCATAACGGGAAAATTTTAGCGAGAAAATTAGATGAAACGGTTTTGAATCAGGCTTTTTGCAAGTATTTGAAAGTCGTTGCTCTGTCGCTTCGGCTGAGTTGGATGATTTCGCCTCCTTTGAGTTGTTTCTTTTTTCCATTGATAAGGCGGTCATCTTCAATCCAAAGTTCGGCTTCGCCAAGCGGACTGATGAATACTTTATTGTCGTTCATTTGGAGGACAGCATGTTGTCCGAGTGCGTGGTCGTCTTCCCACTTTACACGCACAGTGGAGGTTTTCATATCTTTACCAATGATGACTTCTGAACCCGCTTTGAGGTGTTTATCCAATGAAAATACCAGCCCGCTACGCGCAGAAGGGCGGACGACTTCGAGTTCGATTTTGTCTAATTGTTGTACAATTCGGATAATGAAATACCCCAACACAGCACCGGCAGTTATCAGTGTAATCATTTTGACTAAAGCCGCATCAGGATTAGGGGAAAGTAAGGGTAAGGCGTAATAAATAAAGGCAGATATAACTCCCGCAAAAAGTCCGCTCAAAATACCACGCATCCACAAAACAGAGGATTGAATAGACAAGACTACGCCCAAAAGCGTACAAAATAGGACCCAAGCTACCGCACCAAGCAAATCATTTGCGCCAAGCATGCTCAACCCCCAAAATATTAATGCGCCGAGAGCCATACCGATTAATGTACGCACAAAGAACCACAGATAAGAAAAGCTGCTGCCCTGTCCTAATTCTTGCACCCAAGAGAGCATAAAGGCATAACCGAAGCCGATAGCCACACCAAATAATGTGTATTCGATTTGAGGGGTAACGTAAGGGGCTACATTTGGAATAAGAAGATTCAGCACTTCATTCACTATCCATGCTAATGCACCGCCTACTGCGCCAAACCATAGCCAATTGAGTTTTTTGGACCCGCCTTTTTGTGTAAAAAATCTTTGCGACCAAGTGTCTAAGTTGCCGTCACATTGGTCGGGACAATGTGAGCATTGGTAATTTTTTCTTTTCCAAACACTCAAAGGAACATTACAAAATTCTTTGTCACACATTTTAACCACTAATTCTCCGGGTGGGATAGCTTGTCCGGTAATCGGGTGAAGTTTTCTTTCGTCGCGTTTTTGTACGGCAGAGTAGGGAAATACGTATTTACGTTTGAATCGTTGGACATGAAAGAGTGGAAATATCTCACTAAACACAAGTAAGATCACCGCAAGCAGTAGCAAACATGAGACAAGAATATCCCAAAATGAGTGTCCTTCGATCAGTGAAAATGCACCTAATACAGACCAGTCTTTTTCAATTGTCTCGGAAGCCAAAATATCTGTAGGTGAGCCGGGTCTGTGCCATATAATGGTATATGTTCTTCTTCCGCGATGATAATTGTTTTTTGACCTTGTTTTTACTTGATAAACCTCTCGTTCTCCAAAGATTTCATTATTCTTTAACCTGCCTTGAGAGGTAATTTCTAAATCAATGCTGTCATTGTTGATTTTTTCTGAAATTCTCAGATTCTCCTTATAGAAATCCCAGAAGGCACTGTTATTATCATCTGCCGTAAAAAAGAAATCAATGGTCTGTGTCATCTCATTGTGATGAATTTCTTTGCCTTCTATCAATGTAATTGAACGTTTGTCATTTTCAGCGGATCTTGAATTATCGGTTGCTGTTTCCGATTGAGCATAGGTATGCTGCACGGCAATACCGCAGAAGTAGAAAAGTAATATGAAAACGGTGTATCTGTTCATTGGTGTGGTGTGTTATTTCTCTTTTGAATGTGATTCTAAAACTTTCAACCTGTTCCAACGTGGCGGTATCCGGTCTTTTTGATTATTCAGTGTATTGTCTTTTTTCCATGTAAAAAAAGCCATATCATAGCCGGGAGTTGTCGGGTCTATTTCCATAGCAAATTGATATTTTTCGGGAAAGGCATCTGTATGTACTTTGATGTCTGCATTGGAAAGAAACAGTCCGTGTCCGGGGTGTGTATGAAACCAACCGACGAGTCTTTCTCCGGGATGATTTTTGTAGGCATCATCCAACTCTACCCATGCTTCGTCGCCGAATTTTACGGTATAGCGATCATTTATTTCGGGTGTAATTGGCACAAATGTGGAAACGGATACGTAGTATTCCCCATTTTTTTGAGGATAGAAATGTCCTAACAAAAAACCACCGATTTCGGAGAGTTCATCAACACTTTGTTTCGAGGGTTCATAGGCATTTTGTGTACCGACCATTTCTGCAATTTCAAGGATGCTTTCTTTACTGAAAAACAACTTACTAACAATGGTGTTCTTCCAACATTTAGTGAGGTCAATCCTGACGAAATCGTCGCTCTTTTCCAGTTGAGTAAGGGGTAGTTTTGCTGCGGCTTCTTCTGCACTTTTTTCTATTTCTTGTATTTGAATTTCGGGCATTTCACTCGTATTATCAGCCTGTTTTGGAGCATCAACAGGAAGAGTATCTTCAACGATATCATCAGGGGCAAATTTCGGTTTGGTCAGCCCTCGCATTAATAAGAATAATACCGGTAAGACTATGATAATGAGCCACCAATGTTTTTTTATATCAGCTTTGTTGTCCGTTGATTCACTCGGCACCTCTGATTCTACATCAATGGTAACTTGTGATACACTATCATTATTAATTGGAGGCTCTTTATCAAGCAACGGATTTTTCGGTTCATTTTGGGTTACCTCTTTCTCGACTTCCGGTACATCGGTTTTTGCAGGAGTTGAGCTATACAACTGAATTTTTTTACTTAAAGATTTCCATGATTTGTGTTTGATTGTGACTTTAAAGTCCTTGGTGAGATTTTCTATTTTCCAATATTTGCCACGTGATTTTAATTCGCCGTTTGGTTTTGATATAGTATAATCTGATATTTTGCATTCACAGATAATTTTGTAGGTATTACCGTTTCTTTCTTTTTTGAAAGAGTTAAGTTCTTTATCTATTTCATTCTTTTTTTCTTGGAGTTCTTCGATTTCAGCTTTCACTTCAAGTGTCCGATTTCGTAAATCTTTAAGGCATATGAGTTTTTCATTGTACGTTTTGTCCGAACATGGAACAGTGGCGAGAACTGATTTGACCGTAACTGGAGTTGTAGTCCTATTTGTTATAGTTGGTTCAGGTTCTTCTTTGGGTAGAGTTGTTTGGGTTAATTGGATATTGATGGTATGTGCGACAAGTTCTTTTTTCTTCTCATTTGGGTCGAAAATCTTAAATGTGACTGTGCTTTTTCTGTTGGGTTTATTGCCCATTATTATCTTAATATTCACTCCCCTTTTAGGTATCTCAGATCTGCATATTACTTTTTTTATATTTTCTGAACTACACTCTAAAGGAAATTCTTTAGTAGTACTCAATCTTATATCAAAACGATCTTTATTCTTTAGATTTTCTCTATTAATAGAAATCGTATTTGAATTGAATTTTGAAATTGCAGTCTCTTCTATCGTTGCTGTCAATGAAACACCCTCTCCATCATAAGGAATGGAAAAATTAAACTCTGCTTGCCCGTATCCTAAAATAGAACACAATAAAAAACAGATAATATGTAGAAAAAAACATCTCATACGTTATACAATAGATAAATTTCTGTACATCATAAATCCTGTCAATAAAAGTAAAGGTCCTATGAGGAACATCCAAAGACTCCATTTGAAGCCTTTTGTAGTCAAATCAATTAGTTTTTCCTTTCCCTGATTGCCAATTCTATCAATGCCATCAATTACGGTGATAATATAACTGCCATCTGCACCGTTTTTTTCGGCTAAGTCATTTAGATTGATTTTTGTGTAGGTGGAATCTAAGTGTTGGGTAAAACCGTCTCCTAGTCCGTCATTTCTTGTGAATCCAGCACGATAGGGCGGCTTACCGTTTTTCAATATTATGATAATATCATTTTGAATCTTATTGACAGTGGCTTCAAATTGTTTTTTTGTCAATACGGTTGTTACACGTTCTCCTGTGTTTTTAGAACTGAAAATGACTTGATATTCCTTTTCGGGGTCTTCGACCTGTATATTAACAGTGCTGTCTTGGATAAGCCATTTCCAATTTTTCTTTAATTTAGAAGCAGCTATTCCGCCAATACTGTCTATTTTAATATTTTTGCCGGATTGAAAATGAACTTCATAAAAGTGCTTAATCCGTCCGGTTGCTGAGTCTCTATCTTCCAAAATATCCGTACCCTTACTTTGATCTATTTTTAATTCAGGGATAGTGGCGAAGTACTGCTTTGCTCTTATTTTAACGGACTCGCAGTCTGTACCTTCTATCAATTCCTCTAATTTTGCTCTTCTGTCACCAATTGGATATTGGGGATTTTGGGCATAGCTCAATTCATTTTCACAGTTGGACATGGCTATTTTATCGGCTATTTCTTGGCAAAATATTTCTTCACATTCATTACTTCTGCATTGCTGCAATAAATATTCTAATTCTGTACTGACAGAGTTTCGATATTGCACTTTTAATTCCTCACAAGGGTCCTTTTCTATTTTTGTATTCAGTCTTATTATCGGTTCGTCGACACATCCGTCTATTTTGCTTTTAAATTCAAGACAGTTCTGGCATCTGTATCCCGGTAGTCCGTCAAATAACTGTTTGAACTTGTTGTATGAACCTCTTAAGTCGGTACAATTAGTTTGGTTACTGTATCGGTCAAAATATTCTCTGTTAGCCTGTTCTAGCATGGACTTCGCCTGTTGGTGTTTTTCGCGTGTAAGTTCATAGCCTGCAGAATTAAAAACTTTGTACAAATCTACTGCTCTTTCAGGAGAGGGTGGTCGGTTCGTTATATCATTATAACAATCATTAACACCTTGTTTTATATTATTAGTGATGATTTGCAAAGACGCATAATTGGCTATGTTGGTGTGTGGAAGTAATATTTTAAATTTTTCATAAGCTCTTTCACTTTCACTAATGTATCTCTGTTTTTCGCTTAGTAAATTGGGACAATTGGAGGTTAATGGAGGTAGTAGAATGGCTTCGTGTTTGATAGTTTTCTGATTACTGTCGAATATTTGGGTGTATTCTCTGTTAGACTTTCTTCTCTTAATCCCAATAAATTTTAGTCTGATATTTTCGGTATCTCTTCCTCGTAATACAAATGTAAGCGTCTGTCGTCTTTGTCCCCTTCCCAAATCAATATATTCAGACTCGTTATTATTAGCTACTTTGACTTCAACGAATTGTCTCCTTCCTCTGTGAAGTTGACGTGAGTTTGGTGTCAATTCAAATGTGAGACGTAAAATGGCAAATCCGGGAGTGATAAATGGGAATTTCCTGTCTCTGAAATCGCTTACTTTGAATTTTACCCCGTCTTCTCCACTGTTTGTTGTGTATTGCAGTTCTTCGTAATAGCGCATATCATAAGCTAAAGTTCTGCCATTTTCGTCTTGATAAGACAAATTGACAATATTCCATGCTTCCTGAGCAAAGAGGGAAATTGGTAGGAAAAAACAGATGAATATGGCTAATCTGCGGGTCATCATAGTGTTCGATTTTAATTA